>JAEEGL014649145.1_pt1 | contig 14704 bp, 16 predicted proteins | sample 9134231 | NCBI WGS metagenome assembly JAEEGL01 (sample SAMN16246548, study PRJNA631951) | gut metagenome | biome: gut microbiome; feature: rumen; material: fiber-attached | host: Bos | place: Iran: Karaj | collected 2018-10 | reverse complement strand
GTCTTTTTCATGGAGTTGCGGATAACGCGTTCGTTCACTATTTCTTGGTGCTCCAGTTTCTTCTTCAAGATATTCAATTGTTGACGCATATCGTCAAACTGGGTATTGTCGAATGTTGTTCCAAAGTCGTTCATAATGAGTGAGTTTAAATGTTAGACATGTTCTTTAATTGTTCTTTTATTCTATACAGACGAACGCTGACGTTCTTGGCGGTGATTCCCACGATTTGTCCAATCTCTTCGTATGAGAGTTCTTCAAGCCATAGGAGTACTATCGCACGGTCGAAGGGTTGCAATTTGGAAATCCTCTTGTGTAGCATATCCACTTGTCGGGTATCCTCGTCGCGGTCTTCAAAGAGGTTGATGTCCATGGATAGGCGAACGGTGGGAGTGCGTTTCTTCTTTCTTTCGAGCGAGATACAAGTGTTAAGGGCGATGCGGTAAATCCACGTCTTAATGTCGCTCCGTTGCTCGAATCCCTCAAAGCCTTTCCAAAGGTTGACCAGCGTTTCTTGAAACAGGTCGTTCACCTCGTCTTCATCTTTCGAGAACATGTAGCACACGGTGTAGATGGTGCTTTTATGTTCTGCTACGGTTTGCGCAAACTTTGTTTCTAATGTCGTCATTGTTGTCTGTTGAATTAAAGAATATACCCATTTGACGCACAAAATTATGAAAAACTACAAGAAAAATATAAAAAATTGTCATATACAATAAAATATTTTGAATTATACCAATGAATTTGTATCTTTGCAAGGATTAATAACTTAAAATCCAAAAGATTATGAAAACAATGAAGTATTTTATGATGGCACTTGTATGCCTGTTGATGCAATCTGCAACTTGTTTAGCAGACGGTCGTCCCATCCCAGTAGAGCAACTTCCTAAGGCGGCAAAAGATTTTGTTGCTAAGTATTTCCCTGGACAAAACATCATCTATGCCGAGAAAGAATACGGAAAGTATGAGGCTCGTTTCAACAACGGAACGGAAATTGAATTCGACAAAAAAGGTAATTGGGACAAGGTGGATTGTAAGACTACCGCCGTTCCCGCCGCTCTCATTCCAGAAGCTATTGCCCAATATGTGCAAGCTAACTTTGCTGGTGCAGTAATCACGAAAATTGACAAAGAACGCTATGGTTATGAGATTGAACTCTCGAATGACATTGACTTGAAATTCAACAAACAGGGAGCCTTAATAGGCATGGACGACTAATAAACCTTTATTTTTCGTGTTTTCCATTTACTTTTCATTCAATTTAGATTTTATTTCGTATCTTTGCACAAACTAACGAGAAAATCTATCATGAATATTGTTAAAATCAAGGACAAAACATTTAAGACTTTTATTCCCGAAGAGAAAATCTTGGAGAGCATCAAGGTAATTGCCGACCGTATCAATGAGGACATGAAAGATAAGAATCCGTTGTTTATGGCTGTGCTGAACGGTTCTTTTATCTTTGCGGCCGACTTGATGCGTATGATTACGATTCCCTGTCAGATTTCGTTCGTGAAATTGGCTTCATACCAAGGCACCACGTCTACGGGTAAGATAACGGAGGTGTTTGGCGTTAACGAAGACTTGTCGGGTCGCACCATCGTCATCGTGGAAGACATCGTAGATACAGGATTGACAATGAAGCGCATGATAGAATCATTAGGGACAAGAAATCCTGAGTCGGTGCACATTTGTACCCTGTTGTTGAAACCAGATAAACTACAAGTAGACTTAGATATCGAATACGCCGCCATGGAAATCCCCAATGATTTTATCGTGGGATATGGTCTTGACTATGACCAAGAAGGTCGCGGACTTCGTGATATCTATACTATAGTGGAATAAATTAAATAAAGAAAGATGAAGAATATTGTGATTTTCGGCGCACCTGGTTCAGGTAAGGGTACGCAAAGTGACAAGATGATTGAGAAGTATGGCTTAGGACATATTTCTACGGGCGACGTGTTGCGCAATGAAATCAAGAACGGAACGGAATTAGGAAAGACGGCCAAGAGTTTTATAGACCAAGGGCAGTTGATTCCAGACGAGTTGATGGTGGACATCTTGGCAAGCGTATATGATGGCTTTGGCAAGGAGCACAACGGCGTGATATTTGACGGATTCCCCCGTACCATCCCGCAAGCAGAGGCTTTGAAGAAGATGCTTGCTGACCGTGGACATAAGGTGGCCGCCATGATAGAGCTTGATGTTCCCGAAGAGGAGTTGATGAAACGCCTTATCCTTCGCGGACAAATGAGTGGACGCTCGGATGACAACGAGGAAACCATCAAGAAACGTCTTGACGTTTATCATAACCAAACTTCCCCATTGATTGAATGGTACAAGAATGAGGGTATTCACTACCATATCAACGGACTGGGCGAACTCGACCGTATCTTTGGGGATATTTGCAAGGTAATTGATAATCTTTAGGAGTTCGAGGAGTTCAGGAGTTTCAGGAGTTCAGACATTACCATTGGCTATCTATGGCAAGACTATTGTCTGAACTCCTGAACTCCTTGAACTCCTTGAACTCCTTGAAACTCCTGAACTCCTTATAACACATGGCAGAAAGCAATTTCGTAGATTACGTGAAAATCTTGTGCCGCTCTGGTAAGGGTGGGCGAGGCAGCATGCACCTGAAGCATGTGAAATATAATTATAATGGTGGACCTGATGGCGGCGATGGCGGTGATGGCGGAAGCATTATCTTGCGTGGCAATCACAACTATTGGACGTTGTTGCACTTGAAGTATCAACGACATTTGTTTGCCGAACATGGTGGAAATGGCGGTAAGGACAAGTGTCATGGTACGAATGGCAAGAACTTATATATAGATGTGCCGCCAGGAACGGTTGCCTATAATGCTGAAACAGGTAAGTTCGTATGCGACGTAAGCTACGACGGGCAAGAGGTGGTGTTATTGAAAGGTGGCAGAGGGGGATTGGGAAACTTCCAGTTTCGCACGGCCACCAATCAAGCACCGCGTTTTGCACAACCAGGAGAACCCATGCAGGAAATGTCGGTCATCCTTGAATTGAAATTGTTGGCTGACGTAGGATTGGTAGGCTTTCCCAATGCGGGAAAATCTACGTTGGTTTCTTCCTTGTCGAATGCTCGTCCGAAGATAGCTAATTATCCCTTTACCACGTTGGAGCCTTCATTGGGTATCGTGGGTTATCGCGACAATAAGTCGTTCGTAATGGCAGACATTCCTGGTATCATCGAAGGGGCGAGTGAAGGCAAGGGATTAGGTTTGAGATTCTTGCGACATATCGAGCGCAACTCTTTATTGTTGTTCATGGTTCCTGGTGAGACTGACGACATCAAGCATGAGTATGAGGTGTTGCTAAACGAATTGGAGAAATTCAATCCAGAGATGTTGGGTAAGCATCGGGTGTTGGCCGTGACTAAATGCGACTTGCTCGATGATGAGTTGATTGAGATGCTGAAGGAAAACCTGCCCGATGATTTACCTGTGGTGTTTATCTCCTCGGTAACGGGAAAGGGACTTGAAGAACTCAAGGATGTGCTTTGGCGAGAGTTGAATAGTGAAAGCAACAAGTTACAAGTGATAACGTCAACGGATACGTTGATTCACCGCGACAAAGACATGAAGAGCTTTGCGTTTGAAATGGCTGACGAGGGTGAAGACGACGACTTGGAGTTTGTTGACGAAATGGATGTAGAAGACATAGACGATTTTGATGATGACTTATCATGACTTACCCGATGGTGTCGTTGCGTTTAGCACCACTCGACATGGAGGTGTGAGTCAAGGTAACTATTCGGAGTTTAATATCAACCCATATTGTGGAGATGAGCCAGATGCCGTGAAAAGGAATCTGGCTCTGTTGGCAAACATATTGTTTGTGCCTGCTAAACATATCGTTTTGCCTCATCAAACACATGGTATAGAGGTCAGAAAGATAACGGATAGTTTCTTCAGCTTGGACGAAACGAACAAGAAGGCATTCTTGGAGGGTGTAGATGCACTCATGACTGATATGCGAAATGTGTGCATTGGTGTTTCCACGGCAGATTGCATTCCCATATTATTGTACGATTGCGCACATCATGTAGTGGCTGCCGTTCATGCTGGATGGCGCGGAACGGTGAGTGGAATCGTGCGGGAAACCATTAGCAAGATGCAATCTTCGTATGGCACACAAGGCAAAGATATATGGGCTATCATAGGGCCAGGCATTTCTTTGGAACATTTCGAAGTAGGCGATGAGGTGTATGAACAATTCGAGAAAGCGGGCTTTCGCATGGGAAACATCGCTAAACGCTATCCTTGTTCCACCAATGAGCGTTCTTGGAAATGGCATATAGACTTATGGGCGTGTAACCGAATGCAAATGGAAGAAATGGGTGTGTTGCCAGAGCAAATCCAAGTAACTGGCATCTGTACGTACACGCAATATGAAGATTATTTCTCCGCAAGAAGACTGGGTATTAACTCGGGAAGAATCTTCACGGGAATATTGATGAAATGAATGGGATAAAGGCATGAAAGCATTACGATATATATTGGTTGGTTGTGGAATGATGATATTGACATCATCGTTCCGTCCTGTCAAACAACAGTTCTCCGCCATGGAGCAACAATCGATTCGTGTGGAAACTCCAGGATTGTTTGAAAAGTCGAATGAGTTTCGCGTGGATTTCGGAGCCATTGGTGCCAATGAATATTCGTTTCCTTTGCCCGTGGGAAAGGCTGAATTGAAAAACAATCAATCGGAATTGGAAATCGTTTCCTCAAAAGGAGATGCGGTAAAGGCAATGTTTGCCGGTACGGTTCGCTTGTCTAAGAAAATCTCGGGTTATGGAAACGTAATCGTGGTGCGTCATGAAAACGGGATAGAGACGGTATATGCGCACAATGCGCAAAACATGGTAAAGGTGAACGATGAAGTACGTGCAGGACAGACCATCGCGATATTGGGTGGTGATGGAGTTCGAGATTATTGCAATTTCATGATGATGGTCAATGGTGCCTTTATCAATCCTGCTACTATCATAGAAATGAAAAGTCATCGCTTGCGAAAGCAGGTAGTGAAGTTTAGGAAAAGGGGAGCGTTGGTAGCTGTCTCCGTAGAGAAGGTGGCGAAAGACGATGGAGTAGATATGGACAAGGTGGTAGTGATCAACTTGTCGGAATTGGAACCAACGAAATGGGCCTATCCTTTGCCTGGCAGTCATGTGATAAGTCCGTTTGGCGGACGTAGGGGTCATTCGGGCGTAGACATCAAGACGGTTCCCAATGACAAGATATTGGCTGCCTTCGACGGAGAGGTAACTCGCTCGGAAATGTATTATGGTTATGGCAATTGCATTCGCATCAAACATGCGAATGGATTGGAAACGCTCTATTCGCACCAATCGAGAAACTTGGTGAAAGTGGGGCAAAGGGTGAAAGCAGGTGATGTAATTGGATTGACAGGGCGCACGGGTAGGGCAACTACCGAGCATTTGCACTTTGAGATATTCTATGCGGGTAAGCGGTATGACCCTGCGTTTCTCTTCGACCATGTCAACCACTCCTTGCAAGATGTTACCATCACCCTGGCTAATGGTAGGATGACATCGAAGAGGAATAAACGATGAATATATACGACAACAAAAAATGTCCCATAGTATTTGGGACATTTTTTCGTTGAGTATATTAACCTTTCCCTTTATGCCTATTGGCACGTTGGGTACGATACTTCGCTTTTTGTTTGGCGGAACCACTTCCGTGTGCACCTGTAATATAGGCTTTCTTCTTGGCTTTGGTCTTGACCTTTCCTTCATTTCCGTTGCCTTGAGGGGCTTTTCGGAAGACGATTCCACCACCTGCAATGATGTCGTCTATGTAATCGTCCATGATGAAAGAAATTTAGTGGTGGAACAAGCGAATGCCGATAAATGCCATTGCGATATTATATTTATCGCAAGTCTCAATGACGTTGTCGTCTCTAACAGAACCACCTGCTTGTGCGATGTATTCTACACCACTCTTGTGCGCACGCTCGATATTGTCGCCGAAAGGGAAGAAAGCGTCACTACCCAATGAAACTTTTGTGTTTTGGGCAATCCAAGCCTTCTTTTCTTCCATCGTCAGCACTTCGGGTTTCTCTTTGAAGAAGAGTTGCCAAGTGCCTTCACGCAACACGTCATCATGGTCTTCGCTGATGTAAACGTCAATGGTATTATCGCGGTCAGCGCGTCGGATACCGTCGATGAAAGGCAGATTCATCACTTTGGGATGTTGACGAAGCCACCAGATGTCGGCCTTGTTGCCAGCCAAGCGAGTACAATGAATACGACTTTGTTGTCCTGCGCCAATACCGATGGCTTGTCCGTCTTTCACATAACAAACACTATTCGATTGCGTATATTTCAGGGTGATGAGCGAAATGATCAAGTCGCGCTTTGCCTCTTCCGTGAAATGCTTGTTTTGCGTAGGGATATTCTCAAACAAGGCAGGATCGCCGAGTTGAACCTCATTACGTCCCTGTTCGAAAGTTACGCCAAACACTTCCTTGTGCTCGATGGGAGCAGGTACGTAGTTGGGGTCAATCTTAATGACATTGTATGTACCCTTGCGTTTTGCTTTCAAGATCTCGATAGCTTCGTCGGTAAAATCTGGAGCGATTACGCCATCTGATACTTCGCGCTTGATGAGATTTGCTGTTATGGCATCACAAGTATCACTCAGCGCAACGAAATCACCATACGAACTCATACGGTCAGCACCGCGAGCACGGGCGTAAGCGCAAGCAATAGGAGAGAGTTCTTCTTGGATGTCGTCAACGAAGTAGATTTTCTTCAGGGTGTCACTCAATGGCAAACCAACGGCAGCTCCAGCTGGGGAAACATGCTTGAAACTGGCAGCAGCGGGTAATCCCGTAGCGGCTTTGAGTTCTTTCACCAATTGCCAAGAGTTGAGTGCATCCAAGAAATTGATATATCCAGGACGACCATTCAAAACTTCCAATGGGAGTTCGCCTTCTTTCATGAAAATACGTGAAGGCTTTTGATTCGGATTACATCCGTACTTTAAGGCAAGTTCTTTCATTCTATATATATTATTAATGTATATCAATGCTAAATACAACCGATTATCTCGTGAACCGATTTACAACCGTGGGCATCAAGCCAATCATTGATGCCGTCTCTCACCTTAATGGTAACAGTTGGGTCGATGAAGTTGGCGGTGCCGATTTCGATAGCAGAAGCACCTACCATGAGAAATTCGATAGCGTCTTTCGCGGTACAAATACCACCTAATCCTATAACAGGTATTTTTACGGAATGGGCTACTTGCCATACCATGCGCAAGGCAATGGGCTTGATAGCAGGGCCACTAAGACCTCCAGTTCCGATGCTAAGTAGCGATTTTCGTTTTTCGATGTCAATCGCCATTCCCATTAATGTATTAATAAGCGAGACAGCATCTGCACCTTCTGTTTCGCAAGCATTCGCAATTTCGGCAACATTCGTTACGTTAGGAGACAACTTAACGATAAGTGTTTTGTTGTATTTTGCCCTTACAGCTTTAACCACACTGGCTGCACCCTCTGGAGTAACTCCGAAAGCCATGCCTCCTTGTTTCACGTTAGGGCATGAGATATTGAGTTCGATGGCGGGAATGCGTGGAAGTGCATCGATGCGTGAAGCACATTCTGCATAATCATCGGGTGAACTACCACTCACGTTCACGATCATATTGGTGTCGATATCCTTGATTTGTGGATAGATCTGTTTGCAAAAGTAATCAACTCCCTTGTTTTGGAGTCCTACGCAATTCAACATTCCAGATGCAGTCTCTGCCATACGAGGATAATCATTTCCCTCTCTTGCATGTAGGGTAGTACCCTTGACGATGATGCCTCCAAGTTCGTTTAACGGTACGAAATCAGCAAACTCAAGTCCGTAACCAAATGTCCCTGATGCAGTCATGACAGGGTTTTTCAACTTGAGATTCTTGATATTTACATTCAGACTTGCCATAACAATTGATTGATATTAAAGACGGGGCCTTCCTTGCAGACACAAAGATTTCCCTCAATGGTTTTCTCTACACAACACAAACAAGCACCGAGTCCACAAGCCATATTATTTTCCAAAGAAACTTCACATTCTATATGGGCTTTGCTGGCATAACGAGCAACGGCCATCATCATTGGTTTCGGACCGCAAGTATATATCTTATCAAACTGTTTTTTTGTGAGAATGGAATGATTTGTTACAAATCCTTTCTCTCCTTCGCTTCCATCTTCAGTGGTGATGAGCACATTTCCATACTTCTTGAAGTAATCCACTTCTACTAAGTCGTTTTTCTTGCGTGCACCTAATAACATGGTAGGTGTACCACCCATTTCCTTGATTTCTCTTGCCAAGTAAAGTAAAGGTGCAACACCAACTCCACCACCAATCAATAGGCATTCTTCCGTAGGAGAAGGTATGGTGAAACCATTACCTAATGGAAATACGCAATTGAGTGTTTCATTAGGATGCAACTTGGCAAGTCGTCGCGTACCATCGCCAATAGTTGCTACCAATAACCACAACTCGTTGGTAGCATAATCAACGAAGTTGATGGAAATCGGACGACGAAGGAATGTAGTGGGGGAATTGTCAACGCGTACTTCCACGAATTGACCAGGTAACATTTTGGGAAGTGGATGCTTATCGTCAGTTAATCGTATGAGCACATATCGTTCGTTGATATGCTCAATGGAACGGACGACTAAGTCTAAACAAAACATTTTCATTGCAGTAAGATGTAATTATGCTGCAAAGATAATGTTTTATCTGTACTTTTTCCTATAAAAGTGTTGATTTTTTACTGACTTATAGTTTTTTAGGAACAAATGTTTCCCATGTTTGATCATCGTAAAAGATGCGTATTTCAGTGATTTGTCGTTGGGGTTTGTCAACATATTTGACAACGGTTTCGGCTTTCATAATTGGTGTATTATGAACACTCTGTTGAATTTGAGGTTCTGGAATCTCGTTTTGTGGGATAGAAGGAGCATCAAAATCAAGAAATTGTTGGGAAGATTGCTTTGTCTCCGTATCTTGGTGGGTTGGGGTAGTGGCTTGAGAATCAAGATACATAGGCTCTTTACCAAACATAAGCCAATCGGTTGACAGATTTGGTATCTTGTTTTTGATAGCTTCAACCATATTGAGAGAAGGGCGAGTACGACCATTGAAGATACTACTCAATGAAGCTGGTGAAACTTGTAAGAATTGAGCAAACGTTTGTTGAGTCATGTGTTGACTCTCCATAATCATTTTAATTCGATCTTTCATGTTACTTTTCTGTAAATAGTGCCCAAAATAGGGGTTTTAACTAAGATTTTACAAAGGTAAATCAAAATTTTCAATTGTGCAACATTTATCGAAATTATTTTTAATTTATGAATTTAAATATTTAAATTTCAATATTTAAATTTGTAATTTTAAAACATAAAACAATAATGTGAATTTTTAAATATAAATAATCTTTCGAGAAACGTTACAATTTACAGACTTTAATAAACTTATATAAATTATTGGTTATAAGATACTTAAATGTTATTTAATGGTTCTTAAATAAGCAATATGCATTTTTCATGAAGATAAATATGCCATTTTCTTAAAACTTAATTATTTGAATTTTAATTTAATGTGTTGATATTCAATGGATAACGATTAAATAAATGTCATTGAATATTTATGCATTCACATTTAGAATTTTAAATATTTGGATTTACAAAACAAAATTCATACAATATTATATAGCGAGTGTAATTTATATTTGTAAATGTAAATTTTGAATTTACGATTTAAAAATATAGTATTTTACTTCGTGATTTACAATTATAAAGTACGTTTTATCAACAAACGTAAATTACTCAGCCTTAAATTCATAAAAAAACGTCATTTTTTTTAAATTCTTTACCGTTGTACGAGTTAGCTCAAAAAATGTGTGTTTTTTGAGCCTTAAAAAAGGCTTAACTCATTGGAAAACCATGTGTTAAGCCTAAAAATATCGTTTTTGAAAAATTTCATTCTAGAAAAAAAATAGCTAATATTGTCAACTTTTCAGTGCAAAATGAAGAAAATTAACTCCTTCATTAGGTCTCCAGCACCCGTATTTGGGTTATCTAACCCCTTAGTTTTAGCGTCAATCTCTCTAATTTTAGAAATTATTTGGAGAGTTTTCGTTCCAGTATAGTTTTTCATCCCTATCATATAGTCTTGTGCAGCCCAACTACCCCGTAATTCCATGTATTGTGCAAGTGCATAATCATTCCTTTTATCTGGGGCATAATATGCGACCATCAAATTTTGGAAGAAACTAAATATATTTGGGAGAAAAGCGTAAATGGAACCTGATTTCGGATTGCTGTCAAAATATTTGATGATTTGATTAGCCTTATATACGTCACGATTGATAATTGCGTTGCGCAATTCGAATGTATTAAACTCCTTGCTCACTCCTATCTCACGCTCTACGATATCTGCCGTAATCCTTCTCTTTCCCTCAGGAAGTGATATTAATACCTTGTCAAGCTCCGAAGCAAGGCGACTCAAGTCAGAACCGATATGGTCGGCTATCATTTGACACGACTTATTGTCGATAGTGGCTTTCTGTTCCTTGAGATAATTCTCTATAAATGCAGGAAGTTCTGATTCGCGCTTCTTCTTGCTTTCATATATGATGCCTCCAATAGCCTCAATCTTTGCGAAAAGACTGTTCACGGCCTTTTTCTTGCGGTCTAAGGCACCATTCTTGTAGCAAAGTACGAGAATCGTGGACTTCATCACTTGCTTCTCTGCATATTTCTCTATCGCCGACCAATCACGCAGGTTCTGGGCTTCTTTCACTACCACCACTTGATATTCAGCCATCATGGGGTATCTACGCGCCATATCCACGATTTGCGAGCTATTAACATCCGCTCCATAAATGATGGTTTGATTGAAATCGCGTTCTTCCTCGGGAAGAACATGATCTGAGATGTAATCGGCAATTAAGTCGATATAATACGATTCCTCGCCCATCAGAATATATATAGGAGCGAAATTGCGTGACTTTAAGTTGCGCATGATTACATCAAAGGTCGGACTTGTTTTCTTTTCTGCCATTTTTTTATTATCTTTGCATCATGTTGCAAAGATAGTAAAATGATTCCACTCAACCTACCAAGTTACCCAATAAAATTAGCGGGTACTCGACAGAAACCTTCCATATTCGACATTTTGCGTCGGAAATACGTTGCCTTGACACCAGAAGAGTGGGTAAGGCAACACTTCGTACATTTCCTTATCGAGCACAAGGGCTATCCTTCCAGCCTCTTGGCTAATGAGGTTTCATTAAAGATAGGTGACAAGAGTCTGCGAGCCGATACGGTTCTTTACGATAGGAATTTGCAACCACGCATGATTATCGAGTACAAGGCTCCCTCCATTCCCCTCACGACTCATGTTCTCAACCAGGTGGGTAATTACAATCGATTGCTACATGTGGATTATGTTATCATAAGCAATGGCTTGCAGCACTATTGTTGCAAGATGGATTATGCCAGCCAAAGATTTGTCTTGTTAGAGGATATTCCCCATTATCAAGATATGAAGGATTGAAGATTCAATAATCATACAGGTGGAACATTCTTTCCATCATCTGCCATTTCTCGTTGGATGTGGCATTAGGGTTGCAATCTTGGAATATCGCCATGTATTCTTCCCATTCCTGTTGACGGGGCAAAGTAGCGAGCCGTGCCATCGCCGAGTCCCAATCAAAGTCTAATGGCGTTTCTACAATCATCACGAGGCGTGTTCCGAGGATATAAATCTCCATTTCCAAGATTCCCACTTCGCGAATCCCATTCAGTATTTCCTTCCAAGCATTTTCTTCGCTATGTCTTTTTCGGTATTCCTTGATAAGTTCTGGATTATCCTTTAAATCCATAGTTTGACAGTAACGTTTAACGGGACCGTCATATTCCTTCACTCGAAATCCTTCTGTCATACGATTATTATTAAGTGTAACGATGATTAAACGACTCATTCGAATCTCAGCAACCAAGTTTCCTTGAGTTGCTGAGATTCTTTTTTTTATCTGGGACAAAGATAAAAACAATTGGCTAATTTCGCAAGATTTCGCTTACGAAATTAGAGATAACTTATAAGTTTATGAACATTTTCATCAAGCGATTGCGGAAGAGATAGCCCACTTTCACGTAATCTATTTGCTGGAATGGTGGATAGAACGTACAAATGTTGTTGACTACCTGGAATAAGTATTCAATGTTGATAATGTATTTCTGATTCACCTGTACGAAGTGTGGATCCAATGCCAACAATGTCTTACCCGTTACGTTGCGCTTTAGGCTCACGGGCTTATTCCTGTTGGCAATGATGATTTCCCAAGTCCTGTTTTTCTTGTCATACTGGAACAAGCCAATGTCTTTCAACTTCACCATTTGGAAATCCGTGGCATTGATAAACATGAGCAGGTTGTTTTCCGTCTTCAATATCTTTCCGTCAGATTTCGGCTCTGTTGGTGCGGATACCGTCTGCAATCTGCGCATAATCTTGTCAAGTTCCTCTGGCTTGATGGGTTTCAGCAAGAAGTCAAATGCGTGGTTGCGAAACGACTCAAGCATGTAGTCAACGTATGATGTATAAACGACAATTTGGCATTTCTCTAACGTAGCTGCATCCAAACTCTCCATGAATTGCAATCCCGTCATGTCTGGCAATTCAATATCCAAGAACAAGAGGTCTGGCTTTAGTTCCTTGACTGCTTTTAGGCCGTCTTCTCCGTTGTTACAAGTGCGAATGACTGAAATGTGGGGGAAGCGCTTAAGATGTTCACAAAGGTTTTGAACGTCTTCCGCGCTGTCCTCCACCACAACTGTTTTAATGTGGTCTCGTTTAGTCATAAGATGATAATTCACGGTATAAAGATTTGCTATCTTAATTATTGTTATATAAAGTCATGGCAAATTTACAATTATTCTTTGAATTTCGCAAATGGCAAAATGGCGCAAAAGGAACAAAAGACATGATTTCGTGTTTAACCTTTAAAAATTCATGCTTATCTTGATGAATTTTTTTGATGTGCCTTATTGCCCCAACGTCTTGGGAACGGATAGGATGGCTTTGCATCCGTTCAATTCACCATGATTGTCTGTTAAGTTTTCTATGTTAAACTTGATTTTATGTCGATGACGTTCATTGTGCAAGGCGATAGTACGACGAATGACGCTCAGTCCCGTTCCTGTTCCGTTAGAACTGCGTCTGATGTCAAAGCCACGTCCGTTATCACTTACCACGATAATCGTTTCCTCTGGCATTGCAGTTACTTCCACCTTCAGTTCTTTTGCCCTGTTCAGCCCGCGCAATCCATGCTTGATGGAATTCTCTGCCAATATCTGGATAAACGTAGAGGGTACGAGCCTGCTTTTTAATATGTCTTCTTGTGGCTTTGATAGCGTGAAAGTGAAATCGTCTCCTATAGTCGGTTTTGCCACTTCCACGTATCTCTTCACGAAGTCCAGTTCTTCCCCCAATGTCACGAACATGTGTTTGGTAATCTCCAGTTGCGAGTGCATCAAATCAATTACGCCGTTGATGGCTTTGTCGGTATCCTGACCGTCGTGCGATATGGCGTGACTGAGCACGTTGAAGATGAAGTGTGGGGCAATGCTACTACGAGTATTGGCAATCTTAAGGTTTACGATCTCCAGTTGTTTGTCAACGTTCCTTTTGCGTAGGAACAATATCCATGCCAACAAGGCCAAGGCTGCCAGCAAAACACCGCCGATGATTATGGTAAAGATGAGTTTGTTTCTTTCGATGACGGCATTCTTCTCTTCCATGCGCAATTGGTTATGTAGCGTAAGCGTGTCCATGGTAAGTCTCGTCATGATATCGGATGCGCGCATGTGTTCCCTACTCCTGTCAAGCGAATCCTTTCTGTTCGTATATTTTTGATAGTAGTAGTTAGCCTTAGCCATATCGTTTTTCTTGGCAAAATAGTCATAGAAGTAGTGGTCTCTGATGTCTATCATGTTTTCGTCGGTAGTCAATCCCTTTGGTTCGTTGGCAATAATCGTACTGATTTTCGCCATGTCTCCTTCTTGTAACAGGTTTCCTATGCGAATGGTGTTGGCATAATAGATGGCGTCCCCAATGTTGTTGGCGCGAAAGAAACTATCTGCTGGAGCCAAGAGAGTGAGCGATTCTTCCGTTCTCCCTAAGTTAAGCAACACGTCTGCCATGTTCAACCTGCATAGATAGTCTTCAAATCCACCTTGACAGTCAAATTCATTGATGAGACTATCCATCTTCTGGAACACCCTAAGTGCCTTGGTATAGTCTTTCTTGAAATATTGCAAGTTGCCGTAATTGTTCAAGAACGCCAATTTCATATTGGGTTGCATATATTCAAAGCCCTTTCTTGACTTGGCATAATACTCTTCGGATAAGTCATATTCTTCCAACATCTGATAAACGCGACCCAATCCCATGTAAACTGTATTGTCTTTCTCCTCGCCCAGTTTTAGAGAATCATTTAATACCAATGCCCTACGATACCAAGCGGCAGCTTCTGGCAATCGTATTTCTTGTGTATACACGTCGCCGATATTGGCACAGATGGAAGGCGCATTCTTTTGCACGTCGCTCTTCATAAACAGGTGATAAGCCTTGAGATTGTCT
>JAEEGL012715967.1_pt1 | contig 14704 bp, 11 predicted proteins | sample 9134231 | NCBI WGS metagenome assembly JAEEGL01 (sample SAMN16246548, study PRJNA631951) | gut metagenome | biome: gut microbiome; feature: rumen; material: fiber-attached | host: Bos | place: Iran: Karaj | collected 2018-10 | reverse complement strand
CTTCGGGCTCAGGGGACAGGTATTCAATAAACGATCTTATTTAACGAGATCCTTAAGGCTCTTGCCTGCCTTGAAGTACGGAACTGTTGTTTCCGGAACATCGATCTTTTCACCATTTGCCGGATTTACAGCAACACGTGCCGGACGTACCTTTGTGCCGAATGTGCCGAATCCTACGAATGAAACCTTGTCACCCTTCTTCATGCAATCTGCAATTGCATCGATTGTAGCAGCAACAGCCTTACCTGCATCCTTCTTTGTTAAGCCTGTGCTCTCTGCTACTGCAGAAATGAGATCTGCCTTTGTCATTTTTGTTTCCTCCAAAAATAAATTATCTTTTTTAAAAAATTATAAAAATCAAACAATCCGATAAAGAGAGCCAACCGAAATACACGTTCTTATGAAACATACTCTCTACAAAAACTAGCTGCAATTATGCTGTTTGAATTTTACCTTACTATTGTAACCCTTTTGTAATTCATAATCAACTTTGCTTCTGCAAAATTCTCAGCATTTCAAGCACTCTGACAATCTTTGTGCCCCCCGGAAGACTCAGACAGTCTTCACGTTTGATGGCTCTGAGGACCCCCAAAAGCACTATATATGCAATCGCACCTGCAATGATGGACAGGAACATGCAAACGCTTGTTCGCCCTCTAAGAACCATGAGCAGGAGTACATTTGCAAGATATGCGGTGACACCGCATCCCGCACCTGCGAGAAGGGGTTTAACCAGAATATCAAAATAAGAAAGACCTATACCGGTAGTTGTGTAGAAGACATAGAATGCCAGTGTGCTTATGACCGCATAACAGAGAAGATTGCTGTACGGAAGAGCCTTCACGTTTAATGACGGCACTCCGACAAGAATAAAGTTGAAAGCGACCTTTGAAAACGCACCGAATGCGAGCAACTTAACAGGAACATCTATCCTGCCTATTCCCTGCAGGAGCGAGTTGATCGATGCGGATACCGCGACTATTATAGCAACGAGTCCCAGAACTCCGACCATCGGATATGCTATCTCCGCACTGACCGGATTTCTCCCGGCATAGAGGAATCTGGTTATCGGTCCGCACAGGGCGAATATTCCGCACCCGAGCGGGGCCGCAATGATCATGGTAAGTCTGACGACCGATTCGGAATGGCGTTTTACATCAATGAGATTTCCCTGACGCCAGGCCGCAGCAACATGCGGCATGGAACTTATTCCGAATGCGCCGGTTATGCTCGGGATGAGATTGAACAGCGGTGTACTTAAACCGTATGCACCGTACAGATAGTTTGCTACCTCCGACGGGTCATCGTGAAGTGTCTTTCCCGCGAGTTCCAGAAGACCATGGAATGAATCAAACAGTTCTTTCGAGTGATGGACAAACACTCTTATGAGTCTGTCCGTTACCGTGATGCCGTCAATAAACCCTGCGACATACACGGTTACAGTCGAGAGAGCGATCGGAATGCCTATAGAGAGTATCTTTTTTGCGATTATCCTGTCGCTGTCCGGTGACGGACTCGCCGCCACCATTTCCGGAGCGAACGTGACGCCCCTGAATCTGTCTCTGATAACGAAGTAGATATATCCGACAAGTACCGAGAGGGTGACTCCGAAGATGGCTGCTGCTGCGGAATACGACTGGATTATGACATCAGGTTTCTGTCCGCGTGCAAGCTCTTTACCGAGTATCGTTCCTGCTTTCAGGAACTCTTCCGTCAGGGTCTTTTTGACGATATAAGATCCGCCAAGTCCCGCAGCGACCTTTACAAGAACTTCCAGCAGCTGGGATACGGCAGTAGGCGTCATGTTGGCCATACCCTGTGTAAATCCCCTGTGGGTTGCCATGAGACAGCTGAATAAGATCGACGGCGTCACCGCAAGGATGGCATAGTATGCGAGCGGGATCTTGAGCGCCCACTCTGCATAGGGTTTTGCAGCGAGAAGCAGTATAAGCGATCCCGCGAGACCTACGCCCAGCATAAGCACAGTCGCCACATGCTTGACTCTGGCAATATCTTTATATCTTCCCTGAACCCTGTATTCCGCAACTATCTTGGATATGGCTGTCGGGAATCCTGATACCGCTATGGCATAGATCACAAGATAAATGTTGTAGGCATAGGTATAGTAGCCGTTTCCATCTGTTCCGATGACCGCGATCATCGGAACCTTGTAAATGGCTCCTATTATCTTCACTATCAGCGAAGCCAGCGCCAGTACAAGCGCGCCTTCGATCAGTGACTGCTGTTTTCTTTCTTTTGTGCTCACTGTATGATCAGTACTTTCCTTTTTCAGAATTCGGACAGTTTTGCCATGATCTCGTCGATCCTGGCCTCAACATCTCTTATGGCATCGGAATTGTCGTGTCCGCTCCTGTCTTTGATATATACGAGCTCACCGAGCTCTCTGTATGCTGCCCGCAGATCCTGTCTTAAAAGAGACATGTCAAACTTGTCTCTTCCGGAGTCAGCTATCTCTTTTGCAAAATTGCTCACTGCCTGAAGAGCGTCTTTCTTTGAAGGTCCGAGCTTATCCATCAGTTCATCAAATTTCGACATGTTATCCTCCGGTATATTTAATTACAGTTCCAGTCCACCTATGAACTCTCTGAGCATGGAGTTTTTCGGTACAAGATCAAAATCGTATTCCGGGAACGGGCTGTACATGTCTATAAGTTCTTTTATCCCTTCTGCTTTGGTCCCGACCCTGTCGGGATCGTTTAGCAGTTTCTTCAGCCTCTCGGTCATGACGCATCCCTCGTATGCAAAAGACGTATTGACAGCTGCATCCACGGTTTCGAGATAAGGCCATATATTGATCTCATTGCCAACAAGAACATTACTCCAGATATCGAAAGTTCTGTCAGCGATGCTTCTTCTGAAATAAGCATCGCGCACGAGTCTTCTTATAAAGCGGATCTGTTCCGGATCCGCAACGACATTCCCGTTTCTCTCGTATCTGCCGCGGATCCCCGCATATACCCTGAACTGGGTTATGTCGTCGAATCCCTCGGCAGTAACAGGGATAAGTGCCTGTATGCCTTCAACAAGGATTATATCCTCAGGTCCGATTTCTGCAAGAGATCCGTTGAGATTTTTCTGTCCGGTCTTGAAATCGAAGATCGGTGTGTAGGCTTTTCCCGTATCGAACAGTTCTCTCAGTCTTTCATGAAGAAGGTCGATATTGATATTGCTGATCCCTTCGTAGTACGGCTTTCCATTGTAAAACTCGGGAGGAGTCTTCCTGTAGAGGAATGAAAAGTCGTCGAGTGAAAGCGCTATGGTATGCTTGCCCATTCCCTCCAGAGTCAGCCCGAGTCTTCTGGTAGTAGTCGTTTTCCCGCTCGATGACGGTCCGGTCAGAAGGACAAATCTCGCGTTCTTCTCTGCAATCATCTCTGCAACACTGTCCAGTTCAGCCTGATACTCTGCTTCGGAAGAAGCGATGAGTTCCTCCGGTCGGGCATTTATAACATCATCTATGTCATAAACTCTCTCAGGCTTCAGGGTGTTCAGCGTAGAATACATCGATCTTATCCTTTCTCTCAAGCATGCTTTCAATGCCGTCTATATACTCAGCGGGGTATTTGTAGTTCGTGACTCTGCTTATCTTGCCTGAGGACTGGTCTACGAGCTTCGTGACCCCTCCTGCTCCGCAGGACACTATAGTATGCAGTTCATCCATTATGAAGATATTGTAAAGACACTCTCTGCCCTCTTTGCAGTATCCGGTGTTCTCAAGCCCGTCCACGGTCCCTTTCTGTCTGTACATGTAATAGACGCCGTAGCCTTTCTCTCTTAAAAAACACCTCGAATAATCTACCATCTTTTCCACATCAGGACAAGCACCTTCTCCGAGTTCTCTCAGTGTCGCCGCTCTTTTTCTCGTCAGCGAATGAACGGTAATGTTTTCGGGATCAAGACTGCACAGCCAGCTGAGGGTTCTCTTGAAGCTTTCCAAATCATCACCGGCAAGTCCCGCTATCAGGTCGGCATTTATGTTCTCGATTCCTGCTCTTCTCGCAGCGGCAAAGCAGTTCTCTATGTCTTTCGCCGTATGAAATCTTCCGTTCTCTCTCAGCACCCTGTCATTTCCGGTCTGGGGATTTATGGATATACGGTCAACACCATACTCTTTAAGCACCTTAAGTTTCTCTTCGGTTATCGTATCGGGTCTTCCGGCTTCAACAGTGAATTCTCTCACCGAATCGAGATCAAAGATCCCGGTCATTCCCTTGAGCAAAGTCTCCAGCTGCTCCGCCGAAACGGAAGTCGGTGTCCCGCCTCCCACATATACGGTTTCTAATTTTAAATCCCTGCATGAGACAATTTGTTGAACATATGTTAATTCTCTGAGAAGACAGTCTATGTACGGATCGACCAGAGAGTACGAAGAACCTATGGTCTTTGATACAAATGAACAGTATTTACATCTTGACGGGCAGAACGGTATCGATACATAGAGAGAGAACGAGCCCGGATGTGTCAGTTTCTTTGTCCTGATCGAAGCACCTGCAGACTCCACTGCTATCTCGGCTTTTTCTCTCGAGACATACCAGTCTCTCTGCAGTTTGCTTATGCTCTCATTTTCCGAAAGGCCGGACATAAGCATCTCCGCAGCTCTTTTCGCAGGTCTCACGCCCGTCAGCACTCCCCATGGAGGAGCTTTTCCGAGAAGATCGGAGAGCATGTCGTACACGCCCCTGCACACTTTAAGTTCCTTCTCGTTGACCGAAATGTCCTTCGGAACAAGGGTCATGCTGCTCTTCTCTATGCCCTTATATCTGCAGCGCACATAATACTCAAGACTGCTTCCGAGGTCTCTTACCTCCTGCGTGATGCAGTCTTCAGTTCCGCTTTCAACAATATCTTCATCTGTTGCCTCGAGGTACGGAAAGAAACTTCTGGCAACATTTTCTATCTCATAGCCGAATTCTTTTCTGTAAAGTCTCATCTGCTATCGTACCAGGAAGGGGTTATCTGTCCTCTCGCGGAGAAGGGTTGTCGGTTCCATATGTCCCGGGTACACAGCGAGATCCTCATATGGCAGATCGGCAATTTTTTTAAGAGACTTCAAAAGCGTATAGATATTGCCGCCTCCGAGATCAGTCCTCCCTATGGATCCGCTGAACAGCGTATCCCCGGAAAAAAGACTGTCACCGCAGAGATAGCACACTCCGCCCTCAGTATGGCCGGGGGTCTCTATAACAGTGAATCTGAGACTGCCGCATTCGACTGTCATACCCTCTTCGGCATTCACATCTATGTCGAAATGCATTCTGTATGCATCCTTTTTATTTGCGATGATCTCTGCCCCTGTACGGTCCTTCAGGTCCGCCGCAGCTCCTATATGATCGGAATGGCCGTGGGTTATAAGTATCTTTTCAACTTTGAGTCCTGAAGCTGCCTCCAGAATCCTGTCGGCATCCGATGCGGGGTCGATCACTGCAGCATTGCCCTCATCGTCTGAAACGATATAGCAGTTGGTCATATAAGGTCCGCCCAGAACAAGCGTTTTGATATTAATCATCTGTTGATCCTTTCAACGGTATTGACTCCTCTTACCTTTCTCAGCGTATTCATTACATTCTCAAGATGTTCCTTGTTGTCGATGCCTATCGTTATGTCGACGACGCCTTCCTTGCTCTTGGTCACCTTTGCCTTCATAGCATAGAGGGGAAGCCTCATTGAAGCGATCTGGTTCGTTATGTCTGCTAAAAGTCCATTACGGTCATTCCCAATGATCCTGAGCTCTGTGTGGAATTCGCTTCTTGTGTCATTTGCCCATTCCACTTTCACAAGGCGCATCATATCATCGTTTATCAGCGACTGCGACTGGATGTTTATACAGTCCTTCTTGTGGACTGTGACTCCCTGACCTCTGGTTATGAATCCGATTATGTCATCTCCCGGAAGCGGGTTGCAGCATTTCGCGAATTTTATGAGGCAGTTTTCTATTCCCTCGACGATGACCCCGCTGTTGCTCCTTCTTCTGATCGGGGCGAATTCGATAGTATCATCCTTCTCGGTGAATTTCTTCCATACATCCTGGACCTTCGGGAGGACTCTCGACATGGTGATACCGCCGTATCCTATAGCGGCATACATCTCGTCCGCAGTATTCATCTTGAGCCTTCGGACGACTTCCTCGAGCACTTCATCATGCTTTTCGGAAGGAATATTAATGAGGTGTCTGCGGAGTTCTCTGTTGTATATGGCCTTTCCTTCGGCAATATTGTCCTCACGCTTCTCTTTCTTGAACCATCCTCGGATCTTGTTCTTTGCGCTGGATGTCTGGACTATGTTGAGCCAGTCTCTTGAAGGCCCTTTGTCCTGCGGTCCGGTTATTATCTCTACAATCTCGCCGTTATTGATCCTGTATGTGAGAGGCACTATCCTGCCGTTCACTTTCGCGCCAACCATCCTGTTGCCTACGGCGGTATGGATCGCATAGGCAAAGTCTATGACTGTGGATCCGCTCGGGAGATTGATTATCTCACCCTTCGGGGTCACGGCGAACACTTCTTCAGGGAGAAGATCGCTTCTGATGGAACTGAGCAACTCGAGGGAGTCGTCCGACTCCTTCTGGTTCTCAAGCAGCTGTCTTATCCACGCGAGTCTCTCATCGAGTTTATCCTTTCCCTTCACGCCTTCTTTGTATTTCCAGTGCGCGGCGATACCGTACTCCGCGTCATAATCCATTTCAAACGTTCTGATCTGGATCTCGAAAGGCATTGCATCCTTTCCGATAACTGATGTCTGGAGAGATCTGTATCCGTTCGGTTTTGGTACGGAGATATAGTCCTTGAACCGTGTGGGGACAGGGGTATACATCTCGTGTAGTATTCCGAGCACGTTATAGCAGTCCGCGATCGTTTGCAGGATGACCCTAACGGCATAGATATCGTATATTTCTTCAAGCGACCTGTTCTGGATGAACAGTTTTCTGTAGATCCCGTAGACCGATTTGAGCCTTGATTCTATGGTAAAATCCTTTATTCCGTTTTCCCTGAGCTTTGCCGCAATGGTATCGCGCACTTCATTCAGGTATACTTCCTTGAAGTCGTTTTCCTTGAGAATGCCGATGACCTGATTATATCCGTAGGGATCGAGGTACTTGAGCGCCATGTCTTCAAGCTCTTCCTTGAATCTTCCGACTCCGAGTCTGTGTGCTATGGGGGCATATACCTCCATGGTCTCAAGGGACTTGTCCCTCTGCTTCTGTGGAGGCATTGCATCCATTGTGCGCATATTGTGCAGTCTGTCGCAGAGCTTTATAAGCATTACACGGATGTCCTTGCTCATGGCAAGAAGCATCTTTCTGATGTTTTCCGACTGTGTTTCCTCAGCTGTCGAAAACTGGATCTTTCCCAGTTTCGTGACACCGTCTACAAGCTGGGCGATGGATGATCCGAACATGGTCTCTATCTCACTCAGCTTTATATTTGTATCCTCAACGACATCATGAAGAAGCCCGGCGGCAACAGACTCGGAATCCATTCCGAGCTCCACCAGCAGCGAAGCGACATTGAGAGGATGGATTATGTATGGTTCACCCGTCCTTCTCTTTTGATCGCCGTGCGCCATCTCAGCCAGTTCATACGCCTTTGAGATGAGCTGCATGTTGTACTGACGGCCTGACTCGTCGATCTGTCTTTTCAGATCTTCAAATGATATCGATGTGTATTCGGGCATTTGCTTTCCTCAGGATAGTAATTGGTAGGTTCTTGACTCTGCGAGATCTCTCTTCTCTATCTTGCTGTTCAGGACCACGAAACCTTTTTCCTTGTGGCAGAATTCGAGTTCGCAGAGCACGTCAACGGCAGCCATTGCCGTTCCCGGAGTATACTGCGGCAGTTTGGCGCACAGGATCACCGGGTCGAGCGGTATGGAGCCGCACTGCTTGATCGTTCTGAACACATCAGCCTCGACAGTTCTGTCGAGTTTTATCTCGAAAGCGCTCTCATTCTGATTATTGTTCAATATAAAGCTGTTATATGCTATCCAACTTTCAAAACACTGCTCATCTATATTGGCCGGCTGAATGTCCTCGATCCTGAAAGATACGAATTTGGAGCCGTTCTGGCACTCATAAATATCAACACAGACTGCGATATTGAGTTCTGTTCCTTCACTGAAGGGAAGATATTCCGGCAGTTTTCCGAAATAGGCAGCGGCAAAAGTCATTCCGTCCTTTGTGAACGTAAGTCTGGAATGTCTGTCTCCGATCGTACTGATACTCACAAAGCGCACATTGTACATGGAGAAAATCGGTTCGGGGTTCCCGCATCCGAATGGCGCAAGCTTTCTCAGGCTTTCGACAGCCTCCACGGTGAATGTATTGGCATCGGCTATCGGGATGACCTTGAGTTCGGCTAAAGTCCCTGCATTAGCCATAGATCCGAATGCTTCGCAAATACGTTGCTTGAACTCGGGAACATCTTCCGTTCTGAGCGTGAAGCCGGCAGCCATCTCATGTCCGCCGTATCTTACGAGACAGTCTCGGCAGCTATTTATCGCATCATAGAGGGACAGCCCGTTGGTGCTTCTTCCGGATCCTTTCGCAAACTCTCCATCTTCCGTGATTATTATGGTCGGCTTGGAGTACTTTTCCGTGAGTCTTGAGCACACGATACCGGAAACTCCGGACTCAAAATCGGGGCTTGAGAATACAAGCGCAGGAGCAGTCTGGTATTCCGGCGAGACAGCAATGAGTTTTTCGATGTTTTCAAACATCTTTTTTTCGGAGGACTGTCTTTCGGTATTGAGACTGCACAGTTTCTCCGCAAGGGCAGTCGCTCTTGCCTCATCCTCCGTGAGGAATAGTTCAAGAGCTATCGACGCATCCGCCATTCTTCCTGCGGCATTGATCCTCGGAGCAAAAATGAATGCCACAGTCTTTTCATCGACCTGAGCAAGATCGGTCCCTGTTGCCTCTGCAAGCTTTAGAAGCCCCAGATTCTCAGTGTATTTCATGGCAGCCAGGCCGTGGCTGACGATATATCTGTTTTCAGGACTAAGATTCATGACATCGGATATAGTGCCGAGTGCCGCAAACGGCCCGTAAATATCCATGATATCCGATATGTTGCACCCTTCCATCGCAGCTATGAGCTGCAGCGCAACTCCCACGCCGGCGAGATCACAGTGTTCCAGATCCTCAGGACTTCTGAGCGGATCTACTACAGCTACTGCAGCGGGGATATCCCCGGATACCTTGTGGTGATCTGTGATTACTGTCTCTATGCCTTTTGATAAAGCATAGTCGACGGCTGAATTGGCGGATATTCCGTTGTCTACCGTTATTATTAGACTGACCCCGTCTCTGGCCATTCTGTCGATTATTCTTTCTGAGATGCCATACCCCTGGGCAGAATCTCTGAGAGGCAGTGAACAGACCACATCCGCACCGATGCTCTCGAGATACAGATAAAGTATCGTCGTCGCAGTGATACCGTCCACATCATAATCTCCGAATATCTCTATCCTTTCACCCTCTCTGACAGCAGACGCTATCCGTGCGACAGCCTTGTCCATATCAAGGATAGAGTAGGGATCAGTTACCGGATTTTCCTTCGCGAGAAACCTCTCGGCATCCTCCAGTGATTCGATCCCCGCATTGATCAAAGCGGCGGATACGAGTTCCCCGCACTCGAACCGCCTGTTGAATTCCTCCAGCAGTTTCGTATTTTCTTCAGTTTTTATCCATTTTTTAAATGACATCAAACACCTGTACCTATAAGCAAATACCGTAAACTGTATATGTCTACACAATTTACGGTATGTTTTTATTTAAGAATCAGCCTCGACCGAAATGAGCGCAGTATGCTTTCCCGTGACCCAGCAAGAATCGGAAGAAGGGATCCTGAAACTCACAGCCGCAGTCGAACCGCCGAGCTGAAGAGTGAACTCATTGAAGTCCACAACTCCGATAACGGATGTGGACTGCAGAGACTCAAGTTCATCCCTCGGTCCGACGACCGTTACTGAATTTATGGAACCCTGCTGATACTCAGCTGTATATCCTGTCGGAATGTTTTCGAATCTGAGATCCGTAACATTGATAATCTTTGATTCGAGATTAGACTCGCTGAAATCTGCCGTCACCGTATCATTACCTGTAAGATTGGTGATCCCCGCGGGCAGTATCAGATCGAAGACGACCGGTACCGACGGATCGAGCGAAGAGAGGTCAACATATCCGACAACGGATGTATTCATAGTATCTATGAGCGACGCCTGTCCTGCCACCAGCACTTCATGCATAGACAGCGTGTATCTCAGTGTATCTGTATTGAATCCCCTCGGAACATTTACGAACTCGACTCTTATCGGCAGTTCTCCGCGCTTTAGCACGGGGATAGTTACTTCCGCCTGCTGAACATCCGCAGCAACTGTGTTCAGTTTCAGTTCATTCCCTTCAGAATCCAGATAAGAGATATTGCATCGGATAGTCTGCGTCTCTGTCTGTGTACCCTCGAGGCTGTCCCTCACTACGACCCTGTCTATCCTGTTGACATCTTCCGCGGGACCCCAGACCGTAATAGTCTCAGGTGCCGTGGTGATCGTTCCCGTTATGAATTCATCAGGGATATTTATCCCGCTGATATATGTTTCTATTGAGAACATAGCCTGTTCCGATACGTCGAACTTGAGAGTGACGGAGCTCGGACTTATGGAGGTTATCGTGAATGCCGCAAGCGGATTTGCCTTGGACGCCGTAAGATTCAACTCGTATGTTCCGGGAGATGTCACAGACGAGAGAGACGGTGAAACGATAATATCTTCTGCTTTTACGGAACCGACCGTATTTCTGTCACCTTCGATGGTAACGGATACTTCCTGGAGCGACTGACTGGATATCTGCAGTCCGTAATTGGTATATGATGTCGATGTGATTGTGATCGGAACATTGCGGATCGGAACGGAGTACTCTGAACTGATAAAATAGGATACCATGAACCAGAGGAAGAAAGATATCAGGACAGAGAGAGCAAACCTGAAATACTTGTTCTCCATGAGGACAGAGAGTTTCGATTTATTCATCGTGCTTCTCCTCCCCGGTATGCTTTTTTGACAGCAGAGACTTGATCTTCGGGAGCAACGGCTGCTTTTCGGCGGGCTCAGGTATCAGTTCGTTCACGAGCAGATCCTTCAGAGTGGCTCTGCTGAAATGTCTCTGAAGATTTCCGTTTCTCGCAAGAGATATGATCCCGGTCTCTTCGGAAACGATGACCACTACCGCGTCGGAGTTTTCGCTCATTCCTATCCCGGCTCTGTGGCGTGTTCCCATATCCCTGTCTATGTCCATTCTGGTCGTAAGGGGCAGAACACATCCTGCAGCCTGCAGTCTCCCGTCCTTTACTGTGACGGCTCCGTCATGGAGGGGACTTCCCTCATAGAATATCGTCTCTATGAGATTGGCGCTTATATCAGAGTCAATTATCGTCCCGGAATTGGAGATATCCGAAAGGCTGATGCCTCTTTCTATTACTATAAGAGCTCCAGTCCTTGATGCGGACATATGCTCACATGCTTCGCAGATAGCATTGATCGCATACTGCCACTCGCTCATAAGCTCACTCGTATTGTCAAACAGATTCAGTTTGATCTTTGAGCTTCCCACCTTTTCAAGAGCACGCCTGAGCTCCGGTTGGAACATGATCACAAGAACTATGACTCCGACCTGAAACAGGTTGGAGAACACATAACTCACAGTCCTTAAACCTATCGCCCTCGCGAGCAGATACGCTATGACAACGATGACCAGTCCGAACATGAGCTGCTTGACCCTGGATCTCATGACAAGGGAAATAAGCTCATACACAATAAAGGCCATCAGCAAAATATCAAGTGCGTCCTGCCATGTAAAGGTATGAGCCAGATTTGTGAAAGCATTTCTCAAAACCAGTCCCAGACTCATCAGTATTCCCTTTTTAGCGTATGCGTAAACGTATATTTCAACAAATAAATTTTAGCATATCAGCATGCAAAAACCAATAAAACGGAAGAAATAAAAACCTTAGGATTTCAGCCGTTTATGAGGGCTACCGCATGTGCTGCTATACCCTCTCCCGAGCCTGTAAATCCGAGTTTCTCTTCTGTTGTTGCTTTTATATTGCATGTGCCTTTCCCCAGAACGGATTCCAGCCTTTCCTTCATCGCAGGGATGAACGGGGAGAGTTTCGGTCTCTGACAGACTATGGTTAGATCCGCATTGCCGAGGCACCAGCCCTGTTCGGCAAGAAGAGCGGACACTTTTTTAAGAAGTTCCATGCTGTCAGCGCCGAGGTATGCAGGATCACTGTCGGGAAAAAGATTCCCTATATCAGGCAGTCCCGCCGCGCCGAGGATGGCATCCATAAGGGCATGCACGGCAACATCGGCATCCGAATGTCCGAGGAGGCCTTTCTCAAAAGGAACCTCGACTCCGCACAGAATAAGCTTTCTGTTTTCAACAAGTCTGTGTACGTCGTATCCGTGTCCTATCCTGATACTCTTTGAGCTCATCAGTCCCTCTATATCCTCTCTCGTTGTTATTTTGTAGTTTCCCTCTTCTCCGGGAGCAGGATAGATCCTGTGTCCTGCTCTTTCGATGACCTGACAGTCGTCATAGGCATCATCGGAAGAAGCCAGTGCGTCGAGATACATGTCTCTCATGAACACTTGGGGGGTCTGTACTGCTCTGAGGGAGCTCCTGTCCGGTGTCCCGGTGATGAATCCGTCCTCAGTGAATTTGATCGTATCCTTTACCGGAATGCATGGTGCGGCGGCTCCGTGCTCGAAGGCCTTCTCTATTACACCGCGTACCAACGCGGCAGAGGCAAACGGTCTTGCTGCGTCATGGATGCAAATAAAGTCATGTGCAGGGCCTGCATCAATACCTTTCCTTACCGAGTCAAACCGTGTGTTTCCGCCTGCAGTGACCGCGCAAACTTTCGGATGTCTCTCCATGAGAGAACTCACATATTCAATTTTATCCGCTCTTGTAACGACAACTATGTCTGTGACAAGACTGCACTCTTCAATGAGCGCAACGGATGTCTCCAGCACGGTCCTTCCGTCAGCGAGAACTATATCCAGCTTATCCCTTCCCGCTCTCCGGGAGCTTCCGGCTGCGACTACTATCCCAAGTACCGTTGGCATTGCATTTCCTCCGGGTAAGAAAAAGGATTCGATGAGAACATCGAATCCTCTCTTGATTATCTAAGATTATTCCTCTGATGCAGGTGCTGCTTCCTCAGCGGAAGCTTCTTCTGCGGGCGCTGCTTCAGCAGGTGCTTCTGCTGCAGCTGCGGCTTCTTCCTGAGCGGCTTTCTCAGCAGCCTTTGCGGCCTTTCTTGCCTTTCTTTCAGCTATAGCAGCTTTTCTCTCTTCGATCTTTGCATTGAACTCTTCCATTTCTTCTTCTGAAAGAGCCTGCTTGATGGAGAGGGATACTCTGTTTCTTTCCTCATCGATACCGATGAGCTTAACCTTTACGACATCGCCGACTGAAAGAGCTTCGCCGGGTTCGCTGAGTCTCTCGGTGCTGATCTCGCTTATATGAACAAGACCGTCAACACCCGGGATGATCCTTAAGAATGCACCGAACTTTGTGAGGGAGACAACTGTTGCCTCAAACTCATCACCTTCTGTGTACTGGCTCTTGAAGATCGTCCATGGGTTATCTTCATCTCTCTTGTAGCCGAGGGATATCCTGCCCTTTTCGGGATCGAGCTCTTTTACATATACCTTGATTACATCGCCGACTTTGACGACTTCGGAAGGATGGCGGATGCGCTTCCATGAAAGCTCTGAAACGTGTACCATACCGTCGCTTCCGCCGATATCCACGAATGCGCCGTAGTTTGTAAGGGACTTGACTGTTCCTTCGTATTCCTTACCAACTTCGATGGAACTCCAGAGTTCTTCGCGCTTCTTGTTTGCCTCATCCTGAAGAATGTCTCTGATGGAAGCGATAGCTCTGCGCTTACGCGGGTCAAACTCGATGACCTTTACCATCACGTTCTGGTGGAGAAGTCCTTCATACGGCTCTCCTCTTCTGAGTGTTGCATATGATGCAGGTACGAAAAGGCTTACGCCCTTGACCTTTGCAATAAGTCCCTTGTTTACCAGATCGGAAACATATGCCTCGATCGGTGTGCCTTCCTTGGCTGCCTTCTCAACGAGTGCGATTCCTTCCTGTGAATCTGCGCGCTTCTTTGAAAGGGTGGTAATTCCTTCCTGATCATTAACCTTTATTACGACCAGCGAGATCTCATCGCCTTTCTTGCAGAGATCCTTGAGATCAGCACTTGAATCATCTGTAAATTCATCAAACGGTACAACGCCTGTCTGCTTTGCGCCGATATCAACTATAACTTCGTTCTGCTTAACTTCCGTTACAGTACCGATCACTCTTGCGCTGCGCCTGATAACAGGCATGCTCTCTTCAATTGCTTGTGCAAAGTCTAATTCTTCTTCTGCACCGATTCCTTCAATTTTGGTCGTCTCGCTCATTCGGACGAATACCTCCTCAATTATGGCTTTAGGAGTAGACGCTCCGGCTGTGATACCGATATGCTGTGCTCCTTTATACATATCCAAACGCAAATCATGGGGATTCTCTATCAAGTAGACCTTACAATGCTTCGCGCAGACATCATATAACTTTTTGGTGTTTGAACTGTGCCTGTCTCCGATCACAAAACACACGTCGGAGTTT
>JAEEGL010066967.1_pt1 | contig 14704 bp, 13 predicted proteins | sample 9134231 | NCBI WGS metagenome assembly JAEEGL01 (sample SAMN16246548, study PRJNA631951) | gut metagenome | biome: gut microbiome; feature: rumen; material: fiber-attached | host: Bos | place: Iran: Karaj | collected 2018-10 | reverse complement strand
TACTGATCCTAATCCTGAGATGGCTGCAAACATCTGCAATATCCTGGTTGAAATCATGGTAGATAAGAACTCAGGTATCTCAGGCATCGTTGAAGGTTCATCTGTTAGCGTAGTTGACTATGCTGTTGTTCCCAGATCAGCTTCATCACCGAGCTACATGAAGAATACAGCAATCGGTATGCTCCTGGGCTTTGTTATTGCCTGCGGCATCATCATCCTCAGATCTCTTATGGACAGCACCATCAGAGACGAAGAATTCCTGCTCGACAAATACAAGGAAATACCTGTGCTTTCTACTATCCCTGATCTTATGGAAGATGCCAAGGGCGGTTATTACGGTTACGGCGGATATGGCAGTTCTTATGCTAGATCTAGTGAGAAAGTCCGTAAGGCTTCTGTAGATGCTGAAAAGCCAGAAAAGTCTGTAAGACCGGGAAGTGAGGTGTAATTTATGGTTAATAAAAAGAAAACTGCACCCAGAAGTTACGAGAACAGTACAGATCTTATCGGCGATAAACTGAACTTCGAAGGCCGTGAAGCATATAACCTCTTAAGAACGAATCTTATGTTCGCCACAAAGCGTAACGACAGAAATGCCCGCGTTATCGGCATAACCAGTTCCGTTCACGGCGAAGGCAAGTCTCTCACAATTCTTAATCTTGCTTATTCCATTGCTGAGAGCGGAAGAAAAGTTGTTTTGGTTGAATGTGACTTGAGACTTCCCACACTCCGTAAAAAGCTTGGTCTTCCTAAGACTACCGGTCTTTCTAATCTTTTGGCAGGCATCGGAAGCGAGAAGGCTACTCTTCATAAGGATGTTCTTATCAAGGGCTTTGACGTTGTTCTTGCAGGTGACATTCCGCCGAATCCTTCTGAACTTTTAGGCTCCAAGGCATTTGCAAATCTTATCGACAGCATTGCCGAGACATATGACGTAGTCCTTTTGGATCTACCGCCGATCGGCGAGGTATCAGATGCTCTTGTTGTATCCAAGGTATCTGACGGTCTTATAGTAGTTGTAAGAAACGATTATACTATCGCATCCGATCTCGACTATACATTAAGACAGTGTGAGATGGTAGGTGCCAAGGTTATCGGATTCGTCTATAACGGTTCCGCTTCCAAGTCCAAGAAGTATAAGTATGGCTACGGCAAGAAGTATAAGTACGGTTATGCTGCATCAAGCAGAAAGAAGCAGTCTTAATTCCTGATGTTTGACGTTCACTGCCATATGCTTCCCGGCATAGATGACGGAAGCAAAGACGTAACCATGTCGCTTGAGATGATCAGGCGTTCGGTTGAACAGGGAATAGAAGGCATCGTATTTACACCGCATTTTTATGCTGACATGAATTCTCCCGAGACGTTTCTTAAGAAACGTGCCAGAGCTCTGGCTGAGCTTGAGGAGAATCTTTATCAGCTTCAGAATGTCCCAGCTTATACTGTCGGCGCAGAAGTTCACTATTTCAGAGGCATGAGCAGGGTTGATGACCTTGAGAAGCTTTGCTTCGGTAAGAGTGACTATATTCTAATAGAAATGCCGTTCAGGGACTGGCAGCCTAGTTTTGTTGATGAAATAGAGGAGATTTCTAAGGTTTTAGGTCTTCGTGTTATAATTGCCCACATCGAGAGATACTTTGATCAGGATAAGCGCCTGGTCAACCGTATCCTTGAGAATCCTGATCTGCTCATTCAGTGTAATGCCGAGTTTTTTATCGAAAGACCGACATACTCTAAGGCTATCAGGATGATGAAGAAGGGCAGGATCGATCTCTTAGCTTCTGACAGTCATAATCTGACATCAAGAAGACCGAATATCGGCGAAGCTGTTGAGATAATAGGAAAAAAGGATAAAAAGGGAGCTCTGGAACACATCCAGCATATTGGAAGCAGGATATTCAGGGCGGCTCTCTAAACTCTGAGAAGGGAGGATATGATCATGAACAAGCGTGTTCTATACACTATCTTAAGCGTAATTATGTTTATATCCGGCGGCGTATTGTTGTTCTATTTCTTCTGGGCTAACGGCTATATTGATCCGCCAAAGACAGCCCCAACGGTAACTTATTCAGAATTCACATATCCATCAATGCCTTCCAGCATTGAAGTTACAGCCGCAACAACAAACGCTGATACCGGTGAGACACAAGGGTATGTTTGTCCTGTCAATTTTGATGAACTTAAGGCTGTTAATCCCGATATTGTCGGCTGGATCTATATGACATCACCATATATCAGCTATCCGATACTAATGAGCGATGATGATTCATTTTATCTTTCTCACGGAGCTACTCAGGAATACGACCGTAACGGATCTCTTTATATTGAGAGCGGATACAATAGTCCAGATTTTGAGGACCCGTGTACCATTATTTACGGCCACAGAATGAGCGACGGTTCTATGTTCGGTAACCTGGAAGCTTCATTTGAAGATGTTGATCTGGTGAATGATTCACAATATGTCGTAATTTATTTAGCAGAAAAGTCAAAAATTTATCACATAATCGCAACAGTTCCTTATGATTCAAAACATATTTTGTACTATAATGACTTCAGTAGTGAATCCGACTTTAACGAGTTCTTTGATGATATATATGGAACATCCGGTAAAGGGGTTAACCTGGTAAATGAGGACAGACCTCAATATGGTGATAATATTCTTATATTATCAACTTGTTTAAGGACGGATAGAACTCATAGATATTTAATAATAGCAAAAGAGTTGACAAATTAATCTACTATGTTATTATCAACTATTATTGAGTTAAAAATTTGAGGAGGATTTTGACCAATGAACAAGAAAAAGTTAATGATGGTACCCGTTGTTGCTGTAGTTGTAGCAATGTTTGGTGTATCAGTATTAGCTGCAAGCCCTGCTAAGAATGTTAAGGTAGAGGATGCAGACAAGAATACTGTTGCAGCAACAGTTACTGAGTCCAGCGAAACAGTTGATCTTACAAGTATCGATGGTCTCGCAGACAAGGTTAAGGCTATTAACTCTGAAGCTAAGCTTGAAGATGCTACTCGTGTAGTAGGCTATGATGTATCTACAACTGATAAGAATAGCCCTTGGACTGTAACTGTTTACACATCAATCGGTGCAAACGAGATCGGTATCTTGGTTCACAAGCTCTCTGATGGTTCTGTAGAAGTTCTTGATGTTGAGAAAGGCGCAGTTGATTCACTTTCTGGTACAGTAAATGAATTCTCACCTTTCCTCGTATACAAGATTGCTGTACAGTCTTCATCTCAGACAGGTGAGTATGCTACACCTTACATTGTAATGATTTCTGTAGCTCTTGTTGCTTGCGGTGCTGTTTTTGCAGTTCGTGCTAAGAAGGCAACAAAATAATCAATAATTAATTGATTTATTTAAAGCGACTTCACGTTTGAAGTCGCTTTTTTTATGTTAATATTATTTTATGGTTAAGAAAAAGATCTCAAAAGAATCCATATTTCAGATCGTTGGTATCGTTGTTGCTGTTATTGCATTCGTTTGTGCTGCCATAGCGGTTACCAAAATGATTAATAAGCCGTCCATTGATGAGTCGGAAACTACTTTATATTCAAGTCCTGTCAAACAAAAGCCTGTTTTATTATTTGACGGTAAGCAGTATCAGATGAAGGATAATCTGGAAGTTATCCTCATTATGGGTATCGATGACAGGGATGATATCGGAACCGCTAATACTTATTACAATAATTCCCAGGCTGATGTTTTATATGTCTATGTCATTGATCACGATACTAAGACTTATCAATCGATCCAATTAAACCGTGATACCATTACCGGCGTACAGACTTATACCCAGGATGGATATAAGGATACGATAATTCCTATGCAGATCTGTCTTTCTCACGGTTATGGTAAGACTGAAGAGGGCAGATGCCTTAATACAGTTGATGCTGTTTCCAGTCTTTTATTTGATATTCCGATCGATCATTATATTTCTCTTAATATGAGAGCTATTTCAGTTCTTAATGATCAGGTAGGAGGAGTCACGGTTACCGTTCCAGCAGGTCTGGAATCTGCTGATCCGGCATTTATTGAAGGAAACTCCGTTAAATTACAGGGTGATCAGGCTGAGAAATTCGTAAGATCACGTATGTCACTTGATAATGACACAAATGAATTCCGTATGGAGCGTCAACAGATATTCATGTCCAGTTGGAAGAAGCAGGCATATGACAAAATGAATGCTGATTCAGGATTTGCCATGAATCTTGTATTTGCTCTGTCTGATTATATGGTCAGTGACATGACTGCGAACAAATTGTCAGATCTGGCAAATCAGCTCAAAGAATATGAGGATCTTGGCACTGTTAAGACTGTCGGAGAAACAAAAGAACCCGGAGCAGGTCAGGAATTCAGACAGTATATTGTTGACATAGATGATCTACAGCGCAAGGTCATTGATATATTTTACGAAGAAGTTAAGGAAGATACTGCAGGGTAATTCTAAACCTGAAATACTATATTTGAATTGAATGTAAGGTATTTGATTTTCATATTTGCTTTGACCAACAAAATAACTAAATTAAAGCTAAATAATTTTTGCATATTAGTTATTTAATCCGACATTTATTTATTATTCTTTATTATAATAATAAAGACTGTCTAAATGACGGTCTGTTTTCTGTGGATAAATGATCGTCGCCCACGCGCGCGTCAGACATTTGCAGATGTTGATAATTAACGCTGAGTACACAATCAGTGTGCGTAAGCATATAAATATTAATATAAAGCAAGGCAAAGATAATCTATGGGCAAGCAATTAATCAAAGATAATAAGCAAGATACTTCAAACACACATGATATACATGATAAAGCATGGGTAGGAAGGGCACTTCTTGTTGTTTTAGCTGATATATTAGCATCAGTATTCGCATATTTTATTGCATTACTCTTCAGATTCGATTATGTATACAGCAATGTTCCGGAAGAATACTTAATCATGTTCTGCTGGCTGGCTCCATTGTGGTGTCTGTTTACAGTTGTTGTATTCTACATCTTCAGGCTATATCACAGTATTTGGGCATATGTATCAATTGAAGAAGCTCTTACTGTAGTTAAGGCATATTTAGTACTTGTTCCATGTTTTGCTATTTCTTCATTTATTCTTCATATGAGGATGCCGATATCATTTTATACATTCGGAATCGTTGGTGCCATGATACTTCATATTGGTATTAGATTCTCATATAGAATTTTAAGAAAATATATTCATAAGAGTGAAGCAAAGAGCGGTAAAAATTCTGATGATGTTATTCAGAGGGTTATGATCATTGGTGGAGGCGATACAGGCAGTATACTTATCAAGGAACTACAGAATAATGATAAGAGTAATCAGATTCCTGTATGCATCATTGACGACAATGCTAATAAGCACGGAAGATCTTTATATAATGTACCGATTGTTGGTGGTAAGGATTCTCTTATTGAAAAAGCTGCCGAATATGACGTTGACACTATCATTTATGCTATTCCGTCAGCTCCGGGTTCTGTTCGCAAGTCTTATCTGGATATTGCAAAAGAAACAGGATGCAAATTAAGAACCGTTCCGGGTATCTCTCAGTTAACTAACGGTGAAGTCAGTATCTCACAGGTTAAAGAAGTTGAACTTACTGATCTTCTCGGCAGAGATCCCATTACAGTTGATAATGAAGAAGTTTTTAATATGCTTACCGGTAAGACTATCCTTGTAACAGGTGGTGGCGGATCGATTGGATCAGAGCTTTGCCGTCAGATTGCTAGCCATAATCCTAAGCAGCTGATTATTTTTGATATATATGAAAACAACGCATATGAGATCCAGCAGGAGCTCTTAAGAAAGTATAAGAATCAGGGGTTAAATCTTGTTACTCTTATTGGTTCAGTAAGAAATACGCATAGAATCAATTCTGTAATGCAGGAATATAAGCCTGATATCGTCTTCCATGCTGCTGCCCATAAGCATGTACCTCTTATGGAAGACAGCCCGAACGAAGCAATCAAGAACAATGTAATGGGTACATATAAGACTGCAAAGGCTGCTGCAGACGCTGGTGTTAAGAAATTCGTTCTTATCTCAACAGATAAAGCCGTTAACCCTACAAATATTATGGGTGCTACAAAGCGTATCTGTGAGATGATCATCCAGATGATGGAACGTCAGACACCTGATACATCGTTTGTTGCAGTCAGATTCGGTAACGTTCTTGGTTCGAATGGTTCTGTTATCCCGCTCTTTAAAAAGCAGATTGCTGAAGGTGGTCCTGTTACGGTTACTCATAAAGACATCACAAGATTCTTCATGACAATTCCTGAGGCTGTATCTCTTGTTCTACAGGCATCTTACTATGCTCAGGGCGGAGAGATCTTTGTTCTTGATATGGGTGAACCGGTTAAGATCGATGATATGGCCAGAAATCTCATTAAGCTTTCAGGCTTAAGACCTGATGTCGATATCAAGGTTGAATATACTGGTTTAAGACCTGGCGAGAAACTCTATGAAGAGAAGCTTATGGCTGAAGAGGGGATGAAAACTACTGAGAACAAACTCATCTTTATTGGACATCCTATTGAGATGGACGATGAAGAATTCAAAAAGAAACTTTCTAAGCTTGATGATGACAGTAAAGAGGATGATAAGAACATCCGTCAGTATGTTATGGATATTGTTCCAACATATCATCCTGCAAAATTCGATTAAATATATTAGGGATATACGTTTAGGAAAAGAATATGGATAAAATTAAGCGTTTTTTTAAATATGATTTCTTCATAATGCTCCTTGATATTGTTGCAGTTAATGCAGCTTATTTCGGAGCATTATTGTTGAGATTCTCAATCAATAGCAGGATGGATCCTCTTATTGAAAAGTATTTGGATACTGTTATTTATTTTGCACCTATATACACTGTAATCTGTATTATTGTTTTTATTCTGTTTAGGCTTTATGGAGGCATGTGGAGATATGCCGGAATACGAGATGTTAACAGAATCTTGATTGCAAATGTTATTACTTCTGCAATTCATATAATTGTAACGATAGCCTTCTATCAGAGGATGCCTATTACTTACTATGTAATGGGCGCAGCAATGCAACTCATTGCTGTTGCTTTCATTAGATTTGCCTATAGACTTGCTGTTCTTGAGAAGAGACAGGCTACTAAAACAAATGCTGTTAATGCGCTAATTATCGGAGCTGGTGAGTATGGCAGCCAGACAATTAAATTGTTAAGCATTGGCGTTCAGTATAGACCTGTAGCTGTTCTTGATTGTACTAACAAGGATTCTGGTAAGCTCATTGATGGTATTCCCGTATATGGAATCGATGAATTTGAGAAGGTTGTAGTTAAGAATAAGATCAAAGCTGTATTTCTTGCTGCAGCAACATTAAATAATGAGAGAAGAAACAGTATAATTGAGTTCTGTAAAGATAAGCAGATTCAATACAGGGATTATTCTTCATTCTTTACTTATAAGGATAATTACGATTCGTTTGATAATATTGTAAGTACTCAGCAAAACAGGGATCTTGATGAGAAAAAGAGTATTCCTTTCTCACCTCCGGATATCACTGACAGCGAGATCAACGAAGTAGTAGAAGCTATGAAGAGTGGCTGGATTACGACCGGTCCTAGAACTAAGCTTCTTGAGAGACGTCTGGCTGCTTATATTGAAACAGGTAAGACTGATTACGATACTGAAAGTGATGCTGCTAGATGGAACAACAGAGTTGCATGTCTTAACTCTGCTACGGCTGCAGAAGAACTTAATTTACGTGTTCTTGGTATAAGAGAAGGCGATGAGGTTATCGTACCGGCTTATTCATATACTGCTTCAGCATCTGCAGCAATTCACTGTGGTGCTACCGTAAAGTTTGTTGATATCCAGAAAGCCGGCGATCCAACAACTCATATGCCTGAAATGGATTACGAGGCTTTAGAGAAAGCGATTACACATAAAACTAAAGCTATAGTTACCGTTGATCTTGCAGGTATAATTTGTGATTACGATAAAGTATTTGAAATAGTTAATAGAAAAAAAGACTTGTTTACACCAATGGAAAGTGACGGAAAGCCATTAGGTGATCTTAATTCGAGGATTCAGAAATCAATCGGCAGAGTTGCTGTTGTTGCTGATGGAGCTCACAGTTTAGGTGGCAGCAGAGTATTTAATGGTGAGAAGAAGTATTGCGGTGCAATAGCTGATTTTACTTCGTTCTCATTCCATGCTGTAAAGAATTTCACTACTGCTGAAGGCGGTGCTGCAACATGGACTGCTAAAGATGGAATTGATAACGCTGAGATCTACAAGATGTATCAGTTGCTATCTCTCCACGGTCAGAGCAAAGATGCTCTCGCTAAGACTAAGGCCGGAGCATGGGAATACGATATCGTAGGTCCTTGGTATAAATGCAATATGACAGATATTATGGCAGCTATCGGATTAAGACAGTTAGACAGATATGCCGGATTACTTGATAGAAGAGTTGAGATAATCAAGAGATACGATGAAGCTTGCGATAAGTTAGGTATAAGGCACCTGGTACATCACACTGATTATATGGATAGTTCTAATCACTTGTATCTGATAAGAATTCCTAATATTGATGTTGAGAAGCGTAATGAGATCATAACCAAGTTAGCGGAACAGGGTGTCTCTACTAATGTTCACTATAAACCTATGCCTATGATGACTGCATATAAGGATTTTGGTTGGGATATCAAGGATTTCCCGAACACATTTGACTATTACCATAATCTGATTACATTACCTCTTCATACAAAATTAAGTGATGAGGATGTTACATATATCATTGAAAAGTTAGAGCGTGTTATTAAGTAAGAATCGAGGCCAATAAAGATGCATGACTTCCTGAAAGATCTAAGATTTGAAGGCATAATACCATTTGAGTCTAAAGTATGGCTCTCATCTCCAACTATGCATGGTGATGAACAGCATTGGGTTGATGAAGCTATTCAGATGATAGAGGCATAATAGGAACAACCGCCTCAAACCCTTATAAATCAAGGAGTTTCAAGAATGAAGAAAGGACATCGTCCTCAGAAATTTACAGAAAGTTGCTCGAATCAATGAATATATTTTTTTCGTTCGACAACCGGGCACACTTCTAACAAAATATATTATACAACAGGTATTGTAAAATAGTCAAGATATAAAACGAACATTAAAAATAAAAATATAGTAAGGAACAAAAAGATATGAACAATTTTTTAGAAGATCCTCGGTTCGTCGGAATCAAACCGGTAGAAAATAAAGTATGGCTTGCATCCCCAACAATGCATGGTGATGAGCAGAAGTGGGTGGATTCCGCCATCGAAAGCAACTGGGTGAGTACCGTTGGCGCTAATATTGATGCTATTGAGAAAGAGGTTGCACAGAAAATTGGCAGGAAGTATGCAGTAGCTCTCAGTTCCGGCACAGCGGCTCTTCATCTTGCAACAAAGCTAGCTGCTGAAAGAATATATGGAAAACCTGCTATCAGTCACGGAAGTCTTGAGAATCGAAGATTCTTTACGAGCGATGTCACGTTCGATGCAACTCTTGAGGGAGCGGTTTATGAGTTGGGGATCCCAGTGTTCATTGATACCGAGTATGATTCCTGGAATATGGACCCTGTTGCTCTTGAAAAAGCATTTGAGATGTATCCGGATGTGAAGCTTATTCTTGTAGCCCATTTGTATGGCACTCCAGGTAAGATTGCCGAGATCAGAAAAATAGCAGATGCACACGGGGCATTGATAATTGAAGATGCAGCTGAAAGTTTGGGTGCTACATATAATGGCGTTCAGACCGGATGCTTTGGTGATTACAGTGTTGTTTCCTTTAACGGAAATAAGATAATTACCGGTAGTACTGGCGGAATGCTTCTTTGTGATGATATTGAAGATGCAAATAAAGCAAGAAAATGGTCAACGCAGTCTAGAGAGGATGCACCTTGGTATCAACATGAAGAACTTGGCTATAACTACCGTATGAGCAACATTGTAGCAGGTGTTGTAAGAGGTCAAATTCCTTATCTTGAAGAACATGTAGCGCAGAAGAAAACTATCTATTACAGGTACAAGGAAGGATTAAAGGATCTTCCGATTACGATGAATCCTTTCCTCGATAATACCGAGCCTAACTATTGGCTATCCTGTCTTCTCATAAATGAAGATGCTATGTGTGAAACAGTTAGAGGCGAGAAGACGGCATTATATGTAACTGAGTCAGGAAAGAGTTGTCCTACGGAGATATACGAGGCTCTAGGAGCATTTAATATCGAAAGCAGACCTATCTGGAAGCCTATGCATATGCAACCGCTTTATCGTATGCATGAGTTCATAACAAAGATCGGAACCGGCAGAGCTAGAAGTAATGCATACATAAAAGAAACAGGAATGGCTGATGTAGGAGCAGACATCTTTGAAAGAGGTCTCTGTTTACCGAGCGATAATAAGATGACGGAAGAACAGCAGGATGTGGTTATTGATATCATACATCGTTGTTTTATGTAATAGGGGATTTAGAAATGAAAAATCATAAGCCATATGGACCTTATGAAAAATATATAAAACGTCCTCAAGATTTTATTTGTGCTTTACTAGCTACGATTGTTTTATCTCCTGTACTGCTTATTACAGCAATATTAGTTAGAATAAAACTTGGATCTCCAGTTCTTTTTACTCAAGATAGGCCGGGCAAAGACGGAAAGATTTTTAAGTTATATAAGTTTCGGACAATGTTACCGCCAAAGGATGGAGTTATAGATCCAGCACAGGACGCATCACGGCTTACACCATTTGGTAAGAAATTAAGGAGTACAAGCCTTGACGAACTTCCAGAACTTTTCAATATGCTTAAGGGTGATATGAGTGTTGTAGGTCCGAGACCACTTCTTGTCCAGTATTTAGATCGTTATAACGAACATCAGGCACGACGGCATGAGGTTAGACCTGGATTTACAGGATTAGCGCAAGTTCATGGCAGAAATGCTATCAGTTGGGAAGAAAAGTTCGATTGGGATGTGAAGTATGTTGATCACATTACCTTTTTGGGGGATTGGAAGATTATTTTTGACACTGTCAAAACTGTAATTCGTAGAGAAGGTATTAATAATGCAGATTCCGCAACTATGACCGAATTTATGGGGAGTACTAAAAATGAATAGATTGATAATAGTAGGCGCTTCTGGTCATGGAAAAGTAGTGGCAGATATTGCTAAGAAAAATGGCTACGTGGACATAGTATTTCTTGATAATAATGTGAAGATATCTTCATGTGTGAACTATCCGGTTCTTGGTCCTGACACTATGATTTCTGAACTTGAAGGTGATGTTTTTATTGCAGTTGGAAATGCAGAAGTGCGCAGAAACCTGATGAGTAGAAATATGGATAGACACTTCCCGATACTAGTTCATCCAGATGCAGTAATAGCGGATGATGTTGAGATTGGCATAGGGTCTGTTGTTATGGCTGGAACCGTAATCAATTCGGGAACGAGGATTGGGAATGGAGTAATTATTAACACTAGTAGCTCTGTTGATCACGATTGTTCCATAGGCGATTATTGTCATATAGCGGTTGGAGCTCACCTTTGTGGAACTGTGCAAATTGGAGCGGATACTTGGATTGGTGCAGGAGTAACTGTAAGTAATAATGTGAGTATTTGCGGTGGATGTACAATTGGTGCAGGCGCTGTTGTTATTAAAGATATAAAAATAAATGGGACATATATTGGAGTCCCTGCATTATTAAAAAAATAAACGAGGTATATGTATATTGAAAATCTGGTTAATGAATCATTATGCATCAAATATGTATCGTGATAGAGCAGGCCGACATTATTGGTTTGCTAAACAATTAAAAGATCGTGGATTTGACGTAACAGTTTTTTGTTCGACAACACTTGTTAGCGGAGATGAACTATTCAATACTGGTAAAAGGAAATCAATTGTTAAAGAAGTTGATGGTATCCCATTCGTTTTTGTGAAAACTGTACCTTCTTCAGGAAATGGAATAAAGCGTATAGAAAATATGGGATTGTTTTACAAAAATTTATTTCCTGTCACAAGGGATTACGCCAGAAAACAGGGAAATCCTGATATAATACTTGCCTCCTCGGTTCATCCGTTAACTATGGTTGCGGGTATTAAGATTGCAAAAAAGATGAAGATACCTTGCATTTGTGAAATTCGTGATTTATGGCCGGAGGCAATCTTTAGTTTTGGTAAAGCTAAAGAAAAAAGTCTATTAGGACGTGCCCTTACAGCTGGTGAACACTGGATTTATAAAAAAGCAGATGCACTCATTTTTACTAAAGAAGGTGATACGGATTATCTTAAGGAAAAAGGTTGGACAACAGAACAAGGCGGAAATATTGACTTGAAAAAATGTTATTACATTAATAACGGAGTAGATATTAAAGCGTGTGAAGAGCGTTGCCTCACGATGCAATTAGATGATCCAGATTTGCTTGATAGTACTAAGTTTAATGTTACTTACATCGGCGCAATTCGTCCTGTAAATAATGTTGGAAATCTTCTTGATACTGCGAAGATTATACGAGAAAACGGTGGATTAGATGATGTTCAATTTTTAATATATGGAGATGGAAATCAGTTAGAAGAATTAAAAGATCGTGTAAGAAAAGAAAAGTTGGATAATGTTAGACTCAAAGGTTTTGTTAATCGACAATATGTTCCTTTCATTCTTAGTAAGTCATCGATTAATATGCTTAACTATGCTCAGAGCCAATACAATTGGACTCGTGGTAACAGTTCAAATAAGCTATTTGAGTATATGGCAAGCGGGAAGCCGGTTATTTCTACAGTTCACATGGGGTATTCAATTATTAACCGTTACAATTGTGGCGTTGAGCTTGATGAAGATACACCTATTGCTCTAGCTACTCAAATAATACGGTTTCATAGCATGAAGCCAGAAGAGAGGGAAAAAATAGGACAAAATGCAAAAGAAGGTGCCAAAGACTTCGATTTTAATGTTTTGACTGAAAAGCTTGTAAAAGTAATAAATTACGCAATAAACAGTAAAGGAGAAAAAACAAATGATTAACGTAATAGGACTTGGTTACATTGGACTTCCAACTGCTCTTATGATGAGTACACATGGTGTAGAGGTAATTGGAACTGATTATAATAAGGAACTAGTTGCCACACTAAATGCCGGTAGAACAACATTCAAAGAAGATGGGTTAGATGAATTGTTTCAGGAAGCATTAAAGGCCGGTATACGGTTTACTACTGAATATCAAGTAACAGATACATATATTGTTTCTGTACCTACTCCTTATGATAAGTTCAGTAAAAAGGTTGATGCTTGTTACGTTATTGCAGCCGTTAAAGATGTACTTAAAGTTGCACCTAAAGGCGCGACGGTGGTTATTGAATCAACTGTGTCGCCTGGAACAATTGAGAAATATGTAAGACCTGAAATTGAATCAGCGGGATTTGTGATAGGAGAAGATATCAATCTTGTTCATGCGCCTGAAAGAATCATTCCAGGCAATATGGTATATGAATTACTCCATAATAATCGAACTATTGGAGCAGATGATAGAGCAATTGGTGAAAGAGTGAAGACTCTTTATTCTTCTTTTTGTCAAGGAGAGATTGTAGTAACTGATATAAAGACCGCAGAGATGACTAAGGTTGTTGAAAATACATTCCGTGCTGTTAATATTGCTTTTGCAAATGAACTAGCAAAGATTTGTCGTCATGACAATATGGATGTATATGAAATAATCAAGATATGTAATATGCATCCGCGTGTAAACATTCTTCAACCGGGTCCCGGAGTCGGTGGCCATTGTATTTCTGTCGATCCGTGGTTTTTAGTTGGAGATTACCCTTCACTTGCTAAAGTGATAGATGAATCCATGAAAACTAATGATGGAATGCCTGATTTTGTGCTTAATCGTATATATGAAATAATGAAGGAAAATGGTATGACCGATATTACAAGAGTCGGTCTATATGGATTAACCTATAAAGAGAATGTTGACGATATGCGTGAATCACCAACTCTACAGCTACTAGAAAGTCAAGAACGTCATCTTGCTACAGGGTTAAAAGTATATGATCCATTCATTTCGAAAGACGTAGTTGCAAACCAATATCATAACCTTGATGATTTTCTTGAATCAGTTGATTTTGTTGTAATTATGGTTAAGCACAATGAAATTAAAGAGAATATAAATAGACTATCTGGAAAGATTATTCTGGATTGTCATAACATTTGTAAACTCAGTGGAACATACCATATTTAATATTGTAAATTAAGGCGAATTTCATAATGAAGATTGCATTTTTAAGGAGCTCTGGGATATATGATGATTCCAGAGCTACCAAAGAGTTAATGGCACTATTAGAAGAAGGATATATTATTGATGTCTATGGATGGGACAGAACAGGATGTTCTGTTGAACGCGTGGAATCTGTATTTGCCGCTTACAAAGACAAAATTAGTTTTCATTTTTATACAGGAGAAACAGGGAGCAATGTAGCAAAAAAAATTCTTATAAGGTATAAATGGGCAAAATGGTTATACAAAAATTTACTAAAGAATAAACCGTATTCATTGATACACTCGTGTGACTATGATACGGGAGAAATTGCCTATAAATACTTTAAAAAGTATTCAGTAAGATACATATATGATATCTATGATTATTATATAGATGCTCACCCTGTT
>JAEEGL014466786.1_pt1 | contig 14705 bp, 12 predicted proteins | sample 9134231 | NCBI WGS metagenome assembly JAEEGL01 (sample SAMN16246548, study PRJNA631951) | gut metagenome | biome: gut microbiome; feature: rumen; material: fiber-attached | host: Bos | place: Iran: Karaj | collected 2018-10 | reverse complement strand
AGTCTTCCCAATAACGAAAATCAAAATTCTTCTGTCCGAAGGCAGAAAAAGCACAAAATAAGAACCCTAATGTGAGTATTTTTTTCATTCTATTGGAAAGGAATATACATTTTTGTCTGACCCAATAAACAGCACTTGATTGTTCCACAAAACAGCCTGCAAAACCCCTGCGGGCAGGTAGGCCAGCCAACTCTGTCTTAACGCCTGAAAATCATATAGGAACAATTCATCCTGATCAATATAAACTACCTGATTATCAGAAATTTGTATTTTACTTTGGGTTATTAATGTGATGGTTTTCAAATATGTTCCAAAAGCATCAAACATTAAAATGCCCGTTGCGGGGTCGTGCAGGAAAAGTGATTTTTCAGGGATAGCAAGCAAGGCGGCTGGCGATGACAGTTCATTATCAATAGAGATACGCCTTTTTTCTTTCAGGAAAAAATCCACAGCAATCAGCTCTTTCGCACGGTTGTCGTATAACCAAATCAGATCATCGGAAGAGAAAGTAGCCAACGAAATCGAATAGTAGTGATTTTCCAGCAAGTCAATGGTTTCCATCAGTGGGGTCATTTGCGAATCGAGAAAAACGATAGCCCCCGCATCTTTGTAAAACAACATGATTTTCAATGGATTATCAACATCCACAGAAGTAATCTCACCCAATTTGAAGTTGGTATAAGAAGCCACCACTTCGCCTGAAGAAGAGAGTTTGTAAATCGTATTGCCGTTCAAGAGGTAAATATTACCCAATATATCAAGAGAAAGGGACGTAGCTTGCGCTGTCCCTATTCTTTTATATTGATTTTCAATATTTTGTGAAAAAGCAGAAGAAAGGAATAACCAAAATGACAGAAGCCAAAAGAGGGTTATTTTTCTCATAAAATACTATTCTCCGAATATTTGTTTTAATTTTTGACCCAATTCATCCCCGCGCAATCCCTTCGCAATAATGCGGCCATCCTTATCAATAAGGAAGGTGCAAGGTATCGAATTAACACCATACAATTTGGCAGCGGCACTTGACCATCCTTTCAAATCGCTCACATGGTTAGGCCATGAAAGGTTATCTTTTTGAATAGCCTCCACCCATTTTGCCTTATTATTGTCCAAGGAAACACTAAACACCTCAAAACCTTTGCTGTTGTATTTCGCATACAAATTAACCACGTTGGGGTTTTCACGACGGCAGGGACCGCACCATGATGCCCAGAAATCGATCAGCACAACTTTGCCGCGCAAGTCCGAAAGTTTTAGGATTTTACCCTCAGGATTGGCAAATTCCAGCTCCGGAGCTATCTGACCTGCAGAAGTCCTGAATTGAGGACTATTGATTTTATTGTAATTTTCCACCACCAACGGATGAGTTGGATATTTCTGATGCAAAGCCGTCAGCACCTCTCCTACCACCTTCTTGTCTGTAGAAAAATTATCAAGGAACATCAAAGTCGCCAAATCGGTCTTGTGATCCAGCATCAGCTGCGACAAACGATTCAAGATGAGGGCATCTTTGGTGTTAAACTCATTCTGATACTGCGCCACAATACCTTGTACTTTGGCTTGCGCTTCCACTACAATGGAGTTGCCCAAACGGGTTATCAAATCAGACTGCGAATGAATCTCTTCTGCATTTTTACTTGCCGACTTATTTTTATTAATCAACTTGGCGAATGAGTCGGCATAAGTTGATTTCAATTTGGCATTTTCCAACTTCCCATCATAAAGAGCCTCTTCATATTGCGCTATCAACACTTCCGCCTCTTTCGCATAATCGCTCAAATTGAAGGAAACGATTTTGTGAAAATCGTTCAATTGTTTCAGATAAGAGGACACATTGTCGTCAAAGCTCTTATATTGTGCATCCTCCATCCTTTTTTCATACGGTCTGGTATCCAGTGCGTTCCAATAATTCACATAAGAGGCATAATAATTCTTCAATAACTTCAGATTGGCGACGGCAGCATTCAGAAAATAGTCAAGATATTTTTTTTCCACCTTTCCCTTTTTAGCACAAACATCCAAGAGGTTGTTCATGGAATCGCATTTTTGCAACGCGGAGACAATATCGGGTTGGACATCCACAAATGACTGGTGAAATGCTTTGAACCCTGTGGCATAATCAACCAGATATTGTTGGGCCTTATTATTTTGCAATTCGCGGTTAATGCTATCCAAGCAGGCAGTACGGCGTGCCAACAAATCTGTCAACTCTTTGGTGAAAGCGATGGATTCAGAGCCTGAAACGCTCACAACTCTCTGTAAATTATTGGCATCTAATGTTAAGGATATTTTTTCTTTTGGCGACAGACACAACAGAAAAGATTGTTTTTCACTAAATTTCAGCATATACATATCCGTGCTGTCAATCGGTAGCGACAACGAGAAGTTCCCTTTGGCATCAATATCCGCATGGGCAAGAGGTGTGCCTGTATTTTTATAGGCCGACATCAGGTAAACTTCACTAAACTTATTATTCTGTAATTCGCCTTTGATTGTTACATTTTGAGCAAAAGAGGAATAACTTACTATCAATAAGGAAATTAAAAATAAAATATATTTTTTATTCATAAGAAAAAATGATAATTTGCTATTTTAAGAAACGATAAATAGAGTGTTCAAATTGTTCTTTTGCATAATCTAAAGTAACTGTAATAGCATTTTTTTTAGAATCAGGGAATTCATACATCGCATTATTCATGATTTTCTCCACGATGGAGCGCAATCCCCGCGCACCCAATTTCAGTTCAACAGCCTTTTCAACAATGTAATCAATAGCCTCTTCTGAAAAGTCGAGTTGAATATGATCCATCTCAAACAACTTGATATATTGTTTAATAAGAGCATTTTTAGGCTCTACCAGAATTTTGTGCAAGGCGGTTGCGTCAAGATTATTCAAATGAGTGATAACAGGGAAACGGCCACAAAGCTCCGGTATCAATCCAAAAGTTTTAACATCTTGAGCGGAAACGTATTGCAGCATATTGTTTTTGTCCACGGAACGATTTTTGCTATTATAGCCAATCACGTTGGTATTCACTCTTTCTGAAATAATCTTATCAATGCTGTTGAATGCTCCCGATCCGATGAAGAGAATATTTTGGGTATTCACTTCAATAAATTTTTGTTCAGGGTGCTTTCTTCCCCCTTCTGGCGGGACATTCACCTTCGCACCTTCCAGCAGTTTCAGCAGGGATTGCTGTACGCCTTCGCCCGAAACATCGCGAGTAATTGACGGATTGTCAGCTCCTTTACGAGCTATTTTATCAATTTCGTCAATAAAAACGATGCCGCATTCCGCTTTGGCCACATCGTAATTGGCGGCTTGCAGCAAGCGTGTCAGAATGCTCTCCACATCTTCGCCCACATAGCCTGCTTCGGTAAATACGGTTGCATCGGCAATACAGAACGGCACTTCCAGCATTTTAGCAATCGTCTTGGCAATCAACGTTTTACCTGTTCCTGTTTCCCCAATCATCAAGATATTGGATTTCTCTATCTCCACATCATCATTCTCTTCTGCGGAATGAATCAAGCGTTTATAATGGTTGTAAACGGCAACGGAAATCACTTTTTTAGCCTCATCCTGACCAATCACATATTGATCGAGATTCGCTTTTATTTGAGAAGGTTTGAGAAGCTTAGGGGTAAAACTCCTTTTGGTTTCGGCCGCGTTGGCACGGGCATTTTCGCGAATCATGTCGGCGGCAGCACGCACGCAACTTTCACATATAGCACCGCTTAGTCCATATATAAGAGGATTTGCGGCCGTCTCCGGACGACCGCAAAAATGACAAAAATTATCTTCCTTAGAGCGTTTTGCCATAAACAATAATTGCTTAAAATTTATTTATTTCTAATCAAAACCTCATCAATCATCCCATATTCTTTTGCTTCCGCGGCAATCATCCAATAGTTGCGGTCGCAATCTTTCCATACCTGATCGTAATCTTTTCCTGAATGGTGGGCAATAATTTCGTATAGTTCTTTTTTCAACTTTTGAATTTCTTTTGCTTCAATTTCAATATCCGAAGCCTGCCCTTGCGCCCCGCCGAGGGGTTGGTGAATCATCACGCGGGAATGAGGAAGTGCGAAACGTTTGCCTGCAGTCCCCGCACACAACAGCACTGCCCCCATTGAGGCGGCCATGCCGGTGCATATCGTGGAAACATCAGGACCGATATATTGCATCGTGTCATATATACCCAAACCCGCATGAACATAACCGCCAGGCGTATTCAAATAAATCTGGATATCGCGCTCGGAGTCTTGGGATTCCAAGAAAAGGAGTTGGGCTTGGATGATATTGGCCACATCATCATCAATAGGAACCCCCAAAAAAATGATACGATCTTTCATTAGGCGGGAGAACACATCCAGCTGAGTGATATTCATGGGACGCTCTTCAATGATGTATGGCGTAAGGTAATCGTTTACCACAGAGGTATAACGATCCAAATGCAAACTGCCTATACCGTGATGTTTTACGGCATAATCTCTAAAATCGTTTCTCATTATTCTGCTTTTTTGGTTGCTGTTTTTTTGGCTGGAGCCTTCTTTTTAGGTTTGACCTCTTTTTCCTCCTCCTGTTTTACAGGCGTTTCTTCGCTTTTAGCCGGTTTGGCTGCCGTTTTCTTGGCACGAGGTTTTTTCGTCGTTTTCTCTTCCTCCTTTGTGCCATAAAGTTCGTCTGCAAACTCCTTAAATGTAACTTTCTTAACTGTCGTCTGCATATTCTTCATCAGGACATCGGTAATTCTTTCATCAAAAAGATTATCGTAAATATTCTTTACGGCTTCCTTGTTTTTCATCGTGTCATTCACCAATGCATCCAATCTTTCGGCGATATCCTCTTGGTTGAAAGAAGCGAAATAGCTTTCCACGAAATACTGACGGATATACTTCTTAACATCCTCTTCCGTAACCTTGATTTCATTTTCTTTGGTCAGTTTATTTTCAATCAGCTGCCATTTGAAGGATTTCTCATATTCCGGATATTTTTCTTCCAACTGTTCAGCTGTCAAATCTTTTTGGGAAAGAAGGATGAATTTTTTCATGAAATCCACAGGGAAATCAACTTTCACATGATCAAGGAGCATACCGATGGCATCATTGGAAAATTTGCGTTTGCTGTGCGTTTCCCAGTCTTTTTCTATTTTGGCGGACACTGCTTTGCGCAAATCCTTCTCATTTTTGACACTTCCATCAGGATAAGCCTTTTTGAATAAGTCTTCGTTGATTTCTGCAGGGGTAAGATGACCGATATACTTAACCGTCAATGCCCATTTTCTATCTTCGTTTTTGTCGAGAATGGTAGGTTCTGTTTTTAAGAAAGCCGCCAACTTCGTTTCGTTATCAAACATCGTGTTCACATCCACTGTTACAACCTCTTTCAACTGTTTGCCAATGAATATTTTTTTAGCTTTATCACTCAAATCATTGGTATAGAAATTGCCATTCATGTTTTCCCCATACTCAACTGTTACAAAATCATCGGCGGAAATCACATCAGGAGAGGAGTATTCACCATGGCGTTTTCTCAAATCCATAATGGCGTTTTCAATTTCTTCGTCGGAAGCGACAATTTTATATTGGGTAAACGACGGGAACGAAGTGTAATCAACGGTGAATTGCGGTTCGAGGGCAATTTCAAAAGTAAAAACGAAGTCGTTTGGATTTTCAAAATCAACGGATGTTTTTTCATCCACGGGAAGCGGTTCGCCCAAGATGTCTATTTTTTTCTCACGCAAATACTTGTACAATTCTTCATAAAGCATATTATTCACTTCATCAGCGATGAATGATTTTTCGTACATTCTTTTGATCATTCCCATGGGGGCGTTACCCGGACGGAAACCCGGCACTTGTGCAGTTCTACGCTGTTTTTTCAAAGCGGCTTCCACTTTTTCCGCATAATCTGCTTTGCAAATATCAATTCTGATTTCTTGAAGTTGTTTTGATTTTTTTTCGATTTGAATGTTCATTATACAATATATTTAACGTTAAATTTTTGAGGGTGCAAAGATAGTAAAAATTTGTGAATGATACGACCTCTTTTTTTCTTTCATTATTGGATTTTATAAGACAAAAAAAAAGACAAATTTGTTTGATAAAAACACAAAAAAAACGGGATTCTCATATTGAATCCCGCTTTAGTATAAAGAATGGGAAGATTATTTCTTCACAAACTTAGTCGTCAGTGTTTTTCCTTCCGCCGTAGCCTTCACAAAATACAAGCCAGCAGTTAAGTTCTCAACATTCACAACAACTTGGGTGCTATTGGCTTCCATGCTAACAATTCTCTTTCCTGCCAAATCATAAATCTCAACCAGATTAATGATGTTAGCAGATTGAAGATTGATTTGGGAAGAGGCTGGATTCGGGAAAATAGTGATGCAAGAAGGGGCATAATCTGTTACTGCCACGTTGCCGCCTTCACCGCCTTGGCCACCTTCTCCACCTTCACCTCCTTGACCGCCGCCTTCTCCGCCTTCTCCACCACCGCCTTGAGTCGGTGTAAAGGTCACATAAACGCTATGGTTATCTGTAATATTGGTGATGCTGTAGGTGCCATTGCTAACGCTGCCGGTAACATCAATAGTATTATCGGTTACTCTTGCAATTTCGTATCCACTATTAGGTGTGATGGTCAATAAGATATTATCGCCGCAAGCCACAGAAGAAGTGGGAGGCGTAACCGTTCCATTCGCATCACAAGTCGCATTAATGGTATAACGGGTAGGTTCATAAATAGCTTGGAAAGAGTGGTTGCTGGTAACATTCGTGAATGTATAGGTATTATTCACCACATCGTTCAACACGCTGATACCATCCACCAACACATTCTGCAATACATTGCAGGCGGGCACATTGATTGTAAAGGTTTGCGAACCGCCTTCGCTTACGGTTACCGTCCCTCCCGGGGTTACGGAACCGTCGCCATTCAAGACATTAATGGTGTAAGAATTAGAGCTCGAATTCTGATTTTCAAAAGTTACCGTCAAACAACCGGTATTGTCGTATGAATAAACCTCATTCCATTCTGGATCCGCATACGCTTCAAGACAAAATTCGTGGGTTCCGTAGTAATTATAGGCAGCTATTTCTGAAGCTGTCAATACCACAAAGTTATTCCAGTAAATGCCATAACCCGAAGCAATGCTTTCAGATTGTGAGTAGTCAGTACCTATCAAGGAACCATCCAAATACATATTAAAGTATATAGTCCCCTCAAAATCAACGGTTGGATCAAAGTCATCATTCCAAACCACAGGATAAGGAACGAAATCGCTACCGTAAGGAACGGTCCATTCCGTAACCATTTCTTGGTTATATGGGTCATCCATAAACTCAACTATGAAATCGATATCTCCGCCGGGATTGGAAGGATCTTCCGCATAGCCTTTGATTCCCCAGTTACCAACAGTAAAAGGCAAACCGTATGAGTTGGCATCATACCAAGTATAATCATCATAATCGTAAATGAGCGCACCCTTTCCAGTAGTTGCCGTGTATGAATCATACGACATCAATGTACCTACCGCATTGTTGATAATTACACCAAACCATAGTTCTTGAGAAGCGTCAATGGCAACAGGTGTGTTCAATGTTACAGTATTCCAAGACTCGTATTGAACATTGGAAACTGTTTGTGAAGCCACCAATGTGCCAGGATCCATTACTGTACCGGAAGAATACGACCCTCCTTTATAAACCACCACTGTATAACTACCTTGAGAATAGGCATAATCAGGATTACCATATTCATCATCATAGTAAGCAATTTCATCTCCCAAATAGAAAGACACTTTCGTTAAGTTATAGCCATTATAACTACTCAGGTCGCTCGCAGCAAAGCGCTGTGCAACCTCCAAATCTATCGCACCATAATCTCCACTTGTAATAATGGCATTTTCAAGTTGCGCTTCATCAGCCCATGTCAACCAAGTTGAATTACGATCTGAATGGGGTGCAGGTGCAGAAAGATGATACGGCTGCAAACCACGTTGTGCATAGCCCAAATTGAAGACCATGGCACAAACAGTTAAAAAGAATAGAATTTTTTTCATAATTACTAGTTTTGGTTAATACTTATATCCTATCTCCTTTCACTGCTCTCTAGCAACAATATACATAACTCTATTTTGCAAAATGGTACAAAGAGCAGATTTGCAAAAATAATATTTTATTTTTTACTTTTTCACTTTTGATAAAATTTTACATATATATCTGTATATTAAAGCATTAGATATATAAAACAGGGGTTCATTTTCTCATTTCACAGCCCTCAAAAGCATAAAATAGTGGATAATTGTATGGTAAGCTAATAGTGCCCAAGACGTTTGCTGCAAAGTACCACTATTGCGAGAAAAAAACATCCATTCGAAGCAGCCGTTTTCATTCTTGCTTCTTTTCCTGTGCCTTGAAGCAAAAGAAAAAGTCAAGGCTGTGCTAAAAAAACAACTTCATAAAGCTAAAATTTCTAAAATTCGCGATGTTTGTCCTTTTGCGTGCAGAATGCACGTTATCTTAGTAACCTCATATCAGCGGAACGAAGTGGAGCACAATATGGGGTGACAACGGTATTGATAACCAGCGTGCGGAATGCACGCTACTTTTTAGAGCCCTCCATCCTCCCCACTTCCTTTGCCAAAGAGTACTGAGCTTTCGTGAAAGGAACGAGATTGAGGTGGATGAGCGATATCTTCTGTGTGATGATAGGTAGCGTGCATTCCGCACGCACGGACAATACGCAGTTACGCACCTCAGACTGCGGCCTGACAGCCTTGTCTGAGGTTACTAAAATCTCGTGCCTTTGGCACGATGCTTGATGTGCATCTTGAAAGAATTATATCAAACTGATTAACTGTTCAATATCCTCTTCTGTAGTCGCCCAACTTGTAACAAAGCGAACCGTTGTCTCTGTTTCCCCGCGGGTGCCCCATATCTCAAAAGAGGCCGACAAACGCAACTGGTCCATCACCTCATTAGGCAATTTCACAAACTGCTGATTCGTTGGAGAATCTATCACTACCGGCCATCCTTTCTGCTCGAAAGCGGCACGCAATTTCATGGCTAATTCATTGGCATGGCGCGCTATACGCACATATAAATCGTCTGTGAAAAGGGTGGCAAACTGTATCCCTTGCAAACGGCCTTTGGCAAGCAATGCCCCATGTTGTTTCACAATGGGGAAAAAATGGGGAAGGATTTTCGGATTGGCAGCCACCAGTGCTTCACCGAACAAAGCCCCACATTTGGTCCCGCCAATATAAAAAACATCGCAAAGACGGGCAATATCGCGCAAGGTAAAATCGGCAGCGGTGGAAGCAAGCGCATATCCCAAGCGAGCCCCATCCAAATACAAATGAATATGGGTTTCGCGACAAATCCTGCTCAATTCCTCCAACTCCTCCAAAGTGTATAGTGTCCCCAATTCGGTGGGCTGAGTGATATAGAGCATCCCCGGGGCAACCATGTGTTCATAAGTGTCATCGCGATAGAAATCACGAATGTAGCCAGCCACATCACGGGCGCTCACTTTTCCGTCGTATGAGGGCAAAACAAGCACCTTATGCCCTCCCCTCTCAACAGCTCCGCTCTCATGCACATTAATATGCGCCGTGCTGGCAGCCATCACCCCTTCGTATGGACGAAGCAAGGCGGAGATGGCCGTTGCGTTGGTCTGTGTGCCTCCCACGAAAAACTGCACAAGAGCATCAGGGGCAGCACATTCCGCACGGATACGCCTCCTCGCCTCTTCACTATATTCATCCAAACCATACCCTACCGTATGCTCCAAATTCGTTTCCATCAGCCGGCGCATCACTTCCGGATGTGCCCCAGCCATATAATCTGAATCAAAATACAACATGTCGGCTCATTATTAGCGGGGCAAATTTACACAAAATATGAAGAGTTGCAAAAATAACTATCTTTGCAATTCTCGAATAACGCAAGTACTATTTTATAAAAACATATAAATCAAATAGATATAAAAAATATTTAAACGATGGCAGACGGATATTTGGAAAATCGTTACGATGAAGTTTTTGGAAAAAATGCAAAAAAAACAATTGTCAAGCGCGTTTCTTTGGACAACTTGTTGGAACGCAACCGCAGTTATCGCAGCTACCACACCGATACGGTTGTTTCCCGCGAAACGTTGGAAAAAATAGTGGCGGTGAATCCGTTGGTCCCCTCCGCTTGCAACCAGCAAGTGCTTCGTTTCAAGTTAGTAACCAAAGACAGCGGAGCAGAAAAAGTTCTTGCCAACATCAAATTGGGGGCTGCCTTGCCAGAGTTACACTTGCCTCTGCCGGGAACCGAACCGGAAGCTTTCATCATTATATGCAGCAAAAGCCCCGAAGGAAAGTTGGTAGATATAGACTTGGGCATTTCGGCACAAAGCATGTTATTAAAAGCCACGGAGTTGGGATACAACGGCATCATTATTGGGGCTTTTCATAAAGAAAACATCAAAAAAGCCTTTGAACTGCCGTACGATCCGTTGCTTATTGTTGCCATCGGGCGTGGGGCCGAGCTCATCCGTTGTGTGGAAATAGCTGAAAATGAACCTCATGCCTATTACCGTCAGCAGGGCATCCATTTTGTCCCCAAAGTACGTTTAAAAGATCTGCTCCTCTAACCTATCATCTCCAAACCATATAGGTGATATTGGGGTCTTCATTTCGGGATGGGTCGCCAAAATCGTGGCGTTGTCCGTCTTCCGAGCGATAGAAACCGAAGGCGTCTCCGCCCACCAAGTAGATGGCGTTGTCAATTCCATAGTCAACCAGCGCTTGGGCGAAGTCGTGAAAAGTAATCTGTGCACATTCCACCACGATAATCCGTCCGTCCTTTTCGCATAATGCACGACGAAGCGACTTCCCTGTCGGCTTGTTATCAATAGCCATTCCATCCACCACCAAGGGATACTGGCGGAAGAAATAGCCCCCATTGTTGATGGCCTCCTCCAGATAGGGAGAGTTGTCGGCAGCTCCAATCACCACCTTTTCATCAAGGATGGCACAGAACCCTTTTTTGGCCTTCCCCTGCGACAACAACTGTCCCTTATAAACAAAAGCGCCATTGATTTGGTGGTTATCTTCCCGCACATCCGCCGCACGAACAGCCAAAAGAACCGTCGTATCATCGGCACTGAGCGGTCCCACATGCAACGCAGCCGTCCCATCAGCGATGGAAAACAGGCGGAGTTTATGCCCATTGACTTCCGTTTGCGCAATAGAAACTTTTCCGGCAGAGACCGCCATCTCCGTCCCCTTTTCTTTACTCACCATCCCTTCATTATCCTGACCAAATTTTACTACGGGGTCATGTTCAGAAGTATGCTTAAAAAGATGGAACAGCAAGCCTGCCGCAAACAAAAGAATGATAGTCACCACAATGAACCATCCTTTCCGATAAAAAGGCTTCGGTTTCTTCGTTCCCTGCAAGATATAGAAATCGTTTTCTTCGTATGTATTATCTGTTTTCATTGGACTCTTTATATAATATGATGGCTTCTTTTAACTTTTTCAAAATTTCTTCAGAAACGGTAATCTTTTGGACAAAACCACGACGATTGGATATGACCAATTGTTTGTTAGTCATATCCAACTGCGTGACATATTGGAGATTGACGATGGCACTTCGCCCGATTCTGGCAATTGTAAGAATATCTTCATCCCCCAACTGACTCGTAATAAAAGTTTCACACTGATTGAGTTGGTAGGTAAGCGTCAGTTTGCTCCCATCAGAAAAATACCAGTCGGTGTAGTTTTGGGCAGCCTCAATGTACATCAAAGAAGCGGGCTCTACAAGATATATCTGCTGGGAACTCTTGCTGCCGATGATAATCCGCTTGCCCGTGCGACGGAAAATGGAATGCAAATTTTTGAGAATCTGCTTCGAATTAAATCCCGACTTATATTCCATTTTACTGGTAATAAATTATTTATTATAAATATTCCCGTTTAAATAACATCGACAAAAATAACAAATTTCAAAAATTGGTGCTATTACGCGTAACATAATCTCCATTTTCTTTCAAAAGAAAGGTATAACCTCCCAACTCGCAGCAAAAAACATACTTGTTTTTTTTAGCATTTTTATAAATGGTGATGTGATCCCATTGCGGCTCAATGACAGGGCGACCAGTTTTGCCCTCTTCAACACCAACCCCAATGTCATCGTCCCCCCATTCCTCCCTATACCCTGACGTATAATAGGTTTTATCTCCCTTGAAAACTCTTTCCACCTCTATGCCTGTTTCATCATATACAAACTTATCATCGTAGTGCACTTCCATAAAGTCGTGATCACTAAGAAATTTATAAAGACGAGAATCATAATAATCTTCAAATATGAGATCAGTCAGCGTATCGGTACAAAATGAGTTGGTAAGTACTCCACCCTCAGGATGAATAACCCCTATCGGAAGAATGGGAATGCTTTTTTGATCAACAAACAGTGGTTTCATATTTTTGCCATCAAATAAAGAGTATCGGCCATTTTTATATTTATTATAGGTCTTGAATAGTGTATCTTCGGCAAAATACTCAATTTCATCATAACCATCTATCAGAACTTTCCCGGTATAATCAATCACACCCTTAGTAAAGCAGGTGGTGGGCACAATGCAATAATCACCTATAAATTTGAACAAAGGAGTATTCTGCTCCGCATAATGATCGACATTTGAAAAAAATTTAGAAGGATGGTATGCTGAAGAGAACTTCATGGGAATAGCAAGTTTCCCAGTACGGCCATCCAAAAAACCCAAATGCCCATTTTGAGTACACGCACACAAATGATGTTTGGAATCCGGCTCATTGATACCATCGTAATAATCTGAAAGGATTCCTGTTCTCAAAGAGAACAATCTGCATCCCTTTTCCAATTCTTTAGTAATAATCAAAGAATCACCAGTCACATCGGCATATTTGACAACAAGAAACAAATCCCCCAATTCTTCATTATCCGCCGAACGAGCGATACGATACTTCCCATTGTCGTATTCCAACAGATGATAGTCGGAATTGATAGGATGTCTTTCGCAGATCATGTTCTTGCACTCCTGTTTCTCTACATTTTTTTCTACCGACCTATTCCTAACAGAAGGGATGACCAACCAAATGCCCACCCATACGATGACTATCCCACATAAAACAAGACATGGCCATAAAACCATGCGGATTTTGCCTTTCAAATCATGATTTTTGAAATTTTCTTTTAATTTTTTCAGTTTTTTCATAATGAATGTTTTTTAAGGGTTAATAATAAAAAAATAACGTATCTTTTTCAAAGAAAACAGAGCAAAATTACCTCAAAATATCATTATAAAACACTGAATTTTAGTTAATTATATAGAATACTACTATTTTTGTACGAAATGGCAAAGAACGTGTATCAACTCCCCCTTTTTCCAAGGTTTATAGCGACGAAAAACGCTAAAAAAAAGACAAATAAACAATCTGAAAATAGTTAAATTTAGCAATTAACGTCCGCTAAATTTATGACCTTTTGCTTCTTTTTGTGTCAAGACAAAAGAAAAAAGAAGAACCTGATCTTCACCAGGTTCTTCCTATATAGATAAATCCGTACTGTTTCCCTGAACGGTTCCTTATTTTTCCGATGCCGTCAGATATGGCTGGCACACTTTCCGTGCTTCATCCGTAAGATAAGGGGCAAGGGCATCGTATGGTATCACAAAGCAAGGCATACCATCGGCATAGCAAGCTATTTCATACTGTTGGTATGTAAATACCAATCCCTCTTTTGTAGGATATGGGGCAAATTGCGGGAACGGGATAATGTTGCCGTCTATCTGAAGTCTCTCAAAGAGTTCCATTTTTGTCATCTTATTGGCTCCATCAGAATAATAGGATAAAAGCCCTGCAATGAGTTGCGGTTGGAGATCTTTCACACTATGAGGGTCAAGGAATTTTTCCACCAAACGGCCATCCTCTTTATTAAACGTAAGACAGCCATCCCCGCCAACGCCTCCGTGTGCGCCCCCCATATAAATATAGTCATAGGAATCAAACACCACATAATTCAAGGTGTCGGCAGTTTTTTTCAAGGTGTAGGAATACTCCCACGCCGGGAACTCATCAATCAGTTCCATGCGCTCGCCATCGGTCATCTCCTCATTTTCCATGATATAATCTGCACGTTGAGCCGCCTCTTCTTTCGTCAAATGGTTAAACAGCGACATCAGCTTTTCCCGGTAATACACCCCTAACGCATGCGTATCATTCATATCCCCCTGATACGGGGAGAAAAATTGTTCATTCTCGAAGGAAGCGACATGCGTAAGACGCTTGGCAAGCATATCGCACAATTGCTGCCGGATCTGCGTGGCAATATCACTTTCGGCCAGCGGCAGTTCCACATCCAAAGTAAGATATACCATTGCATTGGAATCCTGTTCGTGAATGGTTTCCGTTTTCAGCAAATTCTCATCCGATTCATTCATAAACTCCGGAGAAACAGATTGGGAATTGTTGCAAGAAAACAGCATGAAAATGCCTAATACAAAGAATATTGCAAAAAAATGAACATTATTTCTTTTCATACCAATACTATATTAATGATACCTTTGAATAGCGGGGACAAAGATAGAGAAAAATATTAAATTACATTCAATGTCAGACTATCAGTTTGCGAAGTCTGATTTGATTAGTTTCCGAAAGCCGTTGCATTTT
>JAEEGL014435727.1_pt1 | contig 14705 bp, 11 predicted proteins | sample 9134231 | NCBI WGS metagenome assembly JAEEGL01 (sample SAMN16246548, study PRJNA631951) | gut metagenome | biome: gut microbiome; feature: rumen; material: fiber-attached | host: Bos | place: Iran: Karaj | collected 2018-10 | reverse complement strand
TGGAAAGCTTTGAGCTCTTCATTTGATTGTATACATTCTTCCAACAAAATATTATTCTTTACACAACGCTTGTACAGTTCTTCCCAATCATCCACCTCTTTTGCACAAATCTTAAAAACCCCAATACCTTCTGTTCCTTCAATTGGTTTCGCAATACAATCGGTAGATTCTATCATCTCTTTAAAATCCTCAAAAGCAGTATCCTTAACAACAATCCACTTACGATGGATAAACTGATGAAAGTGTTTTAAAAAGTCTATTTTGTCATAAAAGACCTTCATAACATTCACATCTCCGAATTTTCGATATATACATTGCATCTCTGAACGGGAAATGAACTCATCCCTTTGTTTCTCGTCCAGTTTCCAATACTCATACCTATCCATATACTCAGAATATGTCACCCTGTGTTTCCAGAATGCCTTTCGATAATCCCGAAATGATCCTGGTAACTTTTTATCGTTCTTAAAATGAGCTTTGGCATTCTTAAGAAAACGATGATGCTCTGATAGCCAACAAATCATTTCGTATGGTCTTACCATATCATCAGAAATGGTAAAAAAAGATGATTGTTTAATTAGGTCAATAATTGATTTCATATTGAAGACGAAAAAAAACACTCACACACGTAGCTTCTCCACTCCAAACATTAAACTGTTTTTATATCTCTCAGGGATTTAAATAAATCTTTTTTTAAGGATTAAAAGAATATCTATCACGACATTTCTGATATGGAAGAAATTTATCATAATACTTTCTCATTGGCCCAAACATTACTTGAAAATCAGTCCCACACGATTCGTTCCCTTCAATAAACACTGGACCATTTTCAGTAATGGCAATATCCCACCCGATTAGATGTATTTCTTTTAATTTTGAATGAAACTTTTTGCATAACTGTATCGTCTCATCATAATATGGAAGCATAATACCTCTAAATTCTATTCCTGAATCAGGATGAATCCGAGTTTTTGTCCCATGTTCTTTATCATAAAACCCATATTCAGCTAAAGATCCATCTTCATTTACTGCAATCTTTAAACCTCCAGCAGATACATTGTCAGTATGCCTTCCTCCACTCCCTACCCTCAATTCAGAACCCACAAGAATGACTACTTCTGGATTTGACGAATGTAAATGATTAATTGTAACAACGCGCAATGTATTTACCGACTCTTTATGCAAAGCCATAACAGCGGGATGTTGTATTATTCTATTTTGAAGAAGCATGTCATGCAACTCCGATTTCTTTTCAATAAGTGTAACTGCATCTGATACTGAATACCTTTCCCCATTAACATACAGCTCATTATCTATCATATCAATACCATAGACACTCTTCCCTTTCTGTCCATCAATCGGTTTAACAAAAACATGATGATTCGCTTTCAACAAATCCTCTATTGAACTGTACTCAGAATCGATTATTTTGTTATTAATAACTTTAGCTAAATCTCTGACGACAGGGAATCCCCAATAATAACCAAATATCGAGAACAAAGACTTGTCTCTAAGAATGCATGAATAATTAGCAGGCTCAGCATCCTCATAACAATCCCGTCTAATACCATTAAGACGGTCTCGTCTTCTCTTGTATTGTTCATAGGAAAGATAATCATCATACTTTACACCCTTGACATCTATTCCGAGGACATAGTATGATTCATCAATTTCACAGTGCTTTAGAATGTGGCAAATAAATTCACAAAAGATGTGAATTTTTGATTTATGTTTTTTTTCAGGATAGAAACTCTTTTCATAAATATATTTTCTATAGTGTAATATAAAAAATATCAATAATATAAGCCTATTTTTTTTTAGCCTTCTCCTAAACTTCTGAAAAGAGTATTTCGAACGATCTGTTTTCTGCATAGTATTAAAAATCAATAATTAACTATTGAACTAAGCATGATATGTCACCGTGTTCTTTCTGTTCCAGACCTCTGTAATTATTCGTTCTGTTAAATCGCCATAACCAGTGCCACATGCGGTTTGACTGGGACCTGGTCGTCCATTCCACTCAATCAACACCGGTTCTCCATCCTTATTGATTGATATATCCCAACCAACTAAGTCAAACAATGGAAGAGAATAATGCAGCCTTTTTACCGTTTCCACTGCTTTCTCATAAGAAGGAATCTCATATCCTTCCAATACTACTCCAGTGTCTGTTTTCTCTATCATATCGTCGCCGGCAGAGCCGAAAGCATATTTCCCCAAAGTCCCATCAGGACGTATCACAACACTAATGCCACCTGCACTTTGATTATCAATCACCTGGCCTTTTCTTCCGATTCTAACCACAGCGTACACCAACAATACTTCCATTCCAGAACGGTAAGTAGCCATTCGTAACGTATTGACCGATGTGGGATTTAATGCACTTATCCTTTCATGTTGGCAAACAGCCTCTTGAATAAGAAAATCCTTCTTATATCGACTTAAAACTTCATCAAGCGTTCTTCCTGCCCAATTTGTTTTTCCATCACTAATACATAACTTACGGACACCTGTTCCTTTATATGACAATGACGGCTTAATAATGACTTCGCCCAGATTCTTACACAGCTCAACAGCCTCGTCTCTACTCACTGCACGTCCTTCAAAATAATAATAGCCGTTTACATTTTTCAAATAGTAATGAGGATGTTTTACTCCAGGTAATAGCACATCATCAAGATTTTTATCCGAGTATGCATCATAAAGATCCATCCTATTTAATCTACCGATCAACTCTGACTGGAAGAAAGACATTGGAATATAATCTTTAGTATATATACCCGTTCGAGAATAAAAATATTCATGGTCCAGCGTGGATATTTTCTTCCCTGTCATATGCTTATAGTAATCTATTATCTCGTTTTTCTGCTTATCGGTCAACTTTCTTCTATTGCTCACTTTTGCCAAACGCCCCTTCAATTCCTTCTTTTTCGTTTCCATATAATTCCGATAGGCACATCTTTGCTGGAAACGATTCATTAATTTGAAAAAAAACAATAATAACTTATTCATTATACAACTTAGACAAATTATTTTTCAATTTTTTCTGCACAATTACATTATTTAAAAACTCGCACAAATCTTAATAAGCAAATTTCTACTATACTCGACCTTAAAGTAAAACAACATGAATTCTTGTAATAAAGTGCAACCGATACGAAGATAGAATAGCTTATCCACCTTATGCTCAACAATCTCAAACCACGCTAACACTATTCATATAAATAAACCATATTATATATCAATACTCAGAATAAAGAGTGTTTTTTCTCGGCCAAAGTTCTTTAATAATTCTTTCTGTGTATTTTCCAAAACCAGGGCCATAAGCAGACTGACTTAATCCAACATTTGCATTCCATTCCAGCAGAACAGGTTCACCTTCTTTATCTATTGCCACGTCCCATCCTACAATATTAAAGAAAGGCAGATGATAATGTTGTCTCTTTACTGCTTCAATAGCCTTTTCATATGAAGGTATTTCATATCCATCTAAAACCACCCCCGTATCGGTTCTATCGATATTATCCTCGTTATATCCACCATGTCCGGCCTTACTTATTCTTCCTGTTTCCTCAACAGCTGCACATATTCCACCTGCACTTTGATTATCTACCACTTGACCTGATCTTCCGATCCTTACAACTACATATACAACAATGATTTCCATTCCTGAGCGATACGTTACAATTCTTAGTGTATTGACCGATGTTGGATTCAATGCACTCATCTTTTCATGTTGTTTTACACGCTCCTGAATCTGGAAATTCTTCTTATAACGATTAAATACCTTTTCTATTGTCGCTCCATCATGATTAGTTATACCATTTGTCACCTCCAAACTTTTAACCCCATTACCATGTTTGTTAAGTGATGGTTTAATTATCATCCCACTAATATTCTGACATTGCCGAATAGCTTCTTCCTTGGTTACAGGAGTATTGTCAATATAATAATAACCGTTTTGGTTTTTTAAAAAAGTACGAGGATGCTTTATGTCCGGAAGCAGTATGTCGCACATATTTTTATCAGCAAGTGCATCTCTATATGGCATCATGTTAGCCCTCCCTATCAACTCTACATGATAAAGATATGTAGGAACGTACAGTTTTGAATAAACTCCTGTCCTCGAATAAAAATACTGATGGCTCTTAAGGTCAATTGTTTTACCTATCAACCCTTTATAAAAATCTTGTATCTCTTGTTTCTGTGAACGAGTTAATTCTAATTTATTGGGAAGAGAATCTAAGACTCGGCTAATATATCTTTTTTGTATCTTCTCCTCTGATTTCTTTTTGTGATTTGATACAATATCCTTAATGAAATGCAGTACTTTCATATTTTCTTCTTTTATTTTAACAAAAATCTATATATAACAATCTATTCAAAAGAGCCTAAAATACCATTCCAATAAATAAGATACATTCCGTTAATTGCTCTACAAAAAATAGTGTCAAATTTCAGTATGAAGGGGGGGTATAAGCACGGATTGTATTTACCAATAATTTCAGTAACGATTTCTTCAGAATAATTCAAAATGCATGTCTCACTACTGATTGACTCCGTTCAAAAATGGTATTTAATTTAATTATTTCTTATCTTTTATATCTCACGAGAAATACTTCTTTACAAACCATTTTACCACTGTATATAGGTTAACTTCTTCTAACCTTCTTTGACATGGCCGTCTCATTGCATCTTTTAGTATTTGTTCAGTATAATCTCCAAAAGCGGGACCGACTGCTGATTGACTAAGTTCTGGAGTTGTGTTCCATTCCAATAATAGAGGTTCTCCGCTATTATCAATACAAACATCCCAACCAACAATTTTTTGGAACGGAAGATAACGATGTTGCTCTTTCACTAAAGTCAATGCCCTGTCAAATGATGGTATTCTATATCCTTCTAATCTAATCCCTGCATCAGTCTTTTCTATGAAATCTTGCCCAGGTGCTCCAAAAGCATATTTTGACAAGGTACCATCAAGGTTAACTTTTACCGACATACCTCCTGCCGATTCATTATCTATAACTTGTCCTTTCCTTCCTATTCTTACGACTGCATAAACAACTAGAACATCCATTCCCAAACGATAGGTTACTATCCTAATTGTATTAACTGAATCTGGATTCAGCTCACTCATGGCTGGATGTTGTTTTACCACATCTTGAATGAGAAAGTTTTTTCCATATTTTTTGATTAATGCTTCAAGTGTTATCTTTCCATCATCTACAATACCGTTTTCTATATGTACCTTTTTTACGCCATCTCCATGGTAAGTTAGTGTAGGCTTTATTATCACATCACCCAAATTTGCACATTTTCCCAATGCTTCATTTAAGTCAACTGCTTTATTCTCGTAAAAAAAATATCCATTTCTATTTTTCAGATAAATATGTGGTTGATTAGCATTTGGAAGCAAAACATCTAACATATTCTTATCTGAATACGGAATACAGAATGCCAACTGATTCAACCTACCAGCAACTTCAAGCCTATATATTCCAGAGGGAATATATTTTACTGAAAACTCACCAGTTCGAGCATAAAAATAGCGATGCCAATCAGTAGGTATTTTATATCCCAATAGACTCTTCCAATATTTCTGTATCTCTGATTTCTGAGCCTTCGTTAATTGCACTTTATGAGGCAACATACTATAGCTCTTCTTTATTCTTTTTCTATAAAGATCAATATATAAATCTCTCTGAATCTTATTTACAAAACTATTTTTCATAACAATTCACTTCTTTAAATTCTTGTTATTTTCTTTCATCAAGTAATAATCTTAACATTCTATGACGTTTCAAATCATTCTTTAATACATTTAATAAAATCTTATCCTCATACGTCTCTTTCTTTCTAAAACGTAAAAGCACACATTTTATTAATAAGCGGAAACAATCTTTTATTGAATGTGGTAAAAAATAATTATTTAACCTTTTTACATCACTTATGAAGTTTTTTTCCATTATTGGGTATATATAATCCCAATATGCCATTCTATTTGATAACAGACCACATACATAATCATTATGTCTTACAGCATCTTCACAATGATCAATTTCAATTGCAATATTATCTATATTACGGGTATTAACAACTTCAAAAGTAATATTTTCATTTTCAATATTTAAAATCACACATCTGCCCTCATACCAATGCGGTCGATTATACGCACGATAGAGCGTATCTTTTTTACTATTGAAAAAGAAATTACCCAGACTATAAAAAATAGGTTTCCCATTGTATACTTCCCATCCTTGAGGGCAATGCGGATGTGCACCCAATACGCCATCTGCACCATAATCAATAAAATCCCTATATCTTGCTATTGTTTCAGGCATTGGTACATCAATATATTCTATCCCATCATGAGGTAATACAAAAAGATAATCGACATTTTTCTTGGCCTCAATTATCACATGATTCACCTTCATATCATTGATATATGCACAACCTAAACCTTCACGCTTTTCCGTATCCTGAAGAGGCCAAGTGTATACCGCATAAGACAAGGCTAAAAAGCCAATCTTTATTCCTTTTATCTCAATAATCTTTACTTTATACGCCTCATCAAATGTTCCTGCTCCAAAAGCGGCATCACCCAATGCTGCTTTTGTCTTCCAATAGCCTTCATTTCCCCAGTCAAATGTATGATTGTTCGCTATTGTGAATAAATTAAAACCAAGATTCTGAAGAAATTTTGGAGCATCATCATTTTGAAAGAACCTCTCCGAACCACGTTCCGGCAAATCGATGTCTGGTTTTAGCGGAACTTCAAAATTCACAACACGACAATCGCATGAATCCAACAAATTCCTTAATTCATTGGAAGGCGTAATTAACGACGTTGACGGTTTAGAACAAAAATCTCCAGCAAAAAAAATACGGACACTACTATTATCTAACAGCATTTTCAATTACTTTTTCACACCATTTATAATAATCCTGAATCAGTTTTTTGTCACGTAAATAAATATGCCAAGTTACGACTAACTCTCCATTATATTTTTCTGTTTGAGAAATGATATTCCCTATTTCACTCCACACTTTTTTCTCTGCTTTTTTCTTCAAATCATACCTAATTACAGTATCCATGATTTGGCATGGATGTTCTATCACCCTCATCTTCCTGCGGGAAAAAACATCATAATAATGATAGGGTACACATACTCCGCTTCGGAAACCATTATTATGGTGAAATACACAATCGCTAATATGCACGGGGGCATCAGATAAACCTTCCCACCAACGCAACATGTCACTATTATATATCAAATGATGGTTACGTCCAATTAACGGGATGTCTCCCAATAGAGAAATCACCCGTTCAACTTCTTTATCCCATTGGTTCTTATTATTCAACACACTTTGTGACGGATGGAATCCTAATTTGATATTAGGACTATTCTCTTTTCTCAACCTTTCAACTACATCTAACGTCACCTTATCATTATACCAATACGTAGCTTCCTTCTCTCCCTCTGCACATACCTTCATGTAAAACCATTCTTGAATATTGTATTGGTCTGACAATTTCTTATACATCTCAAACTGACAATATGCATTCGGGAAAGCCCTTTTGTATTTTATCTCTTCTTTCCATGTAAGATTCAAAATCTTATTTTTAGGTTCTCCGTATCTTGTTTGGTTCACAAAATCTTTAATTATTCTCCACCACGTTGGAGTAAGGATACCATCTACATCATGAGATAGCCTTACCTCATACGACCGCTTTCTTAATCTAATGCTGGTCGGTAATAAACTCAACAATAAACAGGCATACTCGTTTACGAAAGGACGTTTGTGAATTCCATGTGTAAATGACCAAATCGATTCCTCTTTACAATCACCTTTCTCTTCTCTTCCCAACAATAATTCCTCCCACCGAGTCAACATGAAAAAAGTTGAGGCAAAAACATCTAATCCAATTACAACATTATTTTCATTCTGCACAAATCTATCTTCCCCATAAACAATAGGCACCTCTACTCCCAAAGCATGAAAGAAACTCAAATCCGTCGGGATATTCTCGACTTGAAGATACGACAGCGGCTTAATAAAACGATTGAAAAAATGATCCTCTACGACAACGGTTCTATTGTCATATTGTAACACATAATCTTTCGTATCATCTTTGAAAGAGATTTCATATTCCTCGCGTTCTACACCCATCACATCTGAAAGCAATGCCTCGATTGCGTATGTTCGCTCAGGAATATTGTTCGAAGGGCAGGTAATCTTTATCATATCCTTGTCCATTATGAAATTGCACTGATTACATCCGGAAGCGTTACATCCTCTTTCTGTAACAAATATTGTATACTGCGTGCCTGGCTCTTGAAATCTTCTCCCAGCAAGGCTCCACCTAATGTCATGATAGATTCAGCAATCGAGGTGTCCACACCTGCAACTTTACCTAATGACACAAAAAGTCCCAGGCCCATAGGTACATCCTCTAACAGGTAACGATGACGAAGAAACATTGGCCCCTTATTGGAGGAGTCTGCAAACGAGTGAAACGACGTCATGGCATCAACCGTTAAATCCTCCTCGTTACGCCATTTGGCTGCCTCAAAGTAATCTAAAGGTTCACATCCGTATGCCTTCAACACCTCGTTTTTCTGCTTGTCAAAAGCATTGATTACCCTGACTATCGAATCAGTAAAAGCTTCTCTATACATCCAGAATTCCCCTTTGCTATATTCAATACGCGAAGCCGAGAAAGTCATGCCAATGGTATGGACAATCATATTGGGATTATGCAATGCCGATTCAAGAATATTCCTCCGAAGGTAATGCGTATTGTCAAACAATTTAGAAAACTTATCTAACACATACTGGCTCATTGCTATAGGGAGAACAGAAATAGCATTCCGAGGATTATAGAACGTTATTTTCACATATTCGTTATTCATCACTCGACCATTATATGCAGTAGTTTCCCATTCGCAATAAATTACATCAGCCTTGACATATTTCTTGAAAATTAGACTACCCATATACCCTGGACACATGGCAATTATTTGTCCGTCACGCGCATATGGAGCAATTAACTTGGCGACCGACTCATGTTGGAGGGTAGTCGTCATCACCAATACTATTTCGGCGAACTCCATCGCCGCTTTTGCATCTCGGGTAACAAGGGTGGGTCTGACAAAGAAATCCTTTCCTCTGTTTGTTAAATCATGGACATGAAATCCACCCTCTTCAACGATTCTGTCGAAATACTCGCTGTTTGTTTTAGAGGTTTTCAATATACATATTTCATTACCCTCTTTCTCGTATATTTTGGCAGCATGAATTAAACCAGCATTGCCACAACCAACAATTGTAATTTTCATTTTTATTTATTATTTGTTTTTCTTTTCCCAAAAACGGAATTTAGATGGAATAATGCTAAGAGTATAAGTATATGACTCTGGCTGGAACAACAACGACCAGCCCATATATATTAACAAGTAGACTATCAAAACTATTGCACCATTCAGATACATCCCTAATCCCAAAACATGACCTATCACAAAACTAACAACCGCTGCTACCGATGAGACTATTGTCACTGGCATCAAATCTTTTAATTGATCCGTCCATTTATACCCAATATGTTTTGACACCAATCCCACGTGAACAAAATAAGCAAACCAACTGTTGATTAACATACCTCCTAATAGTCCTTTCATGCCAAACAACATCAAACCAACAACAATAGCAGTTATTCCAACCACTCTTTTTATTATTGTCCACTGGAACATCAACTTACTCTTTCCGATTGCAGCAATGGTCTGCAAATTTACAGATTGCAAACAGTTTGGCAAACCTGCCAAGCAAAGAACCTGAAAATAAGGTACACTCTGCAGCCACCTGTCAGAATATAATAACACAAATAAGGGTTCTGCTAACAGTATTAAAATAAACATTAAGGGGAAAGAGATATACGATAATGTCATTATCATACGACGCAGCATGTTAATCATCATTTGCCTGTTATCCTGTACAGATGCATACAATGGATAGGTCACCTGGGTCATTACTGATGAAATACTATGCGAAGCTAAAGATTCTGTTCCGTGTGCCTTTGAGTAATACCCCATAGTTGTCGGATTATATACTTTTCCTATTAACAAGCCCTGAAAATACGTTGCAAATGTATTTAATAAATGCGTCAAAAACATGTAAAAACCAAAACCGAACAACTCTTTGAACGATTTCCATGAAAAGACCAATTTAGGACGCCATTTGACATAGAACCAAAAGAATATGGCACGAATGGCACCTGCCGTTAAATTTTGTGTAACCAACGCCCAAACACCAAATCCCTTATATGCCATAATAATGGCAATAGTCAAAGCAATAATTGAAGTCGATATTGAGAGAATAGAAAGAATCTTGAAGTTCAGTTTCTTCTTTAACTGATTTCGTTGAATAAGGTTTAATGCATAAATAAAGATTATCAATCCTTGTACACGCAGGACATTGCATAATAATGGATTGTTGTAGAAACGCGATATAGCTGGAGCACAGAAAAAAAGCACTAAATACAACAATACCCCCATTCCGATATTCCAAAAGAAGATTGTTGAATAATCCTCTTGTGTAGGATGCTTCTTCTGTATCAATGCGGATCCAAAACCACCGTCGATAAATTGCTCAGCCAATGCCATAAAGATTGCCAACATTCCAATGCAGCCGTAATCATACGGGGTTAGCAATCGTGCAAGGACAATACCAGAAATAAAGTTGACTGCCATCTTTGAATATTTCTGAATGGCTGTCCACATCATACTGGATGCTGCTTTTTGTTTTATATTTTTTTGTGCCATACTAATTTCTTTCTACAGTATCAATTACGCATCTTTTCATAATAATAAGAAAGACCATTTTGGTACATTTTCAATCACCCACTCTCACCCATTCGGACTTCCACTTCTTTCCGTCGAATTTATTCTGAGCCCGATATTGTTTTCCTTTCACCTGTACAATACGCCCTTGATATGAGTTATTCCATCCTATTGAAAAACTTGGTAACTCCTCAAGAACTTCCACTATGCCTTCTATTTTCACAGTGTTTTGAGGGTATTTTCCATCATTATAATAAGGTTTTACTTCGTCTTCTCTGGTATTAATCTGTCCCTTCTTATATTGATTGTTACCAACAAAAGAGACTTCAAAACGGTTTGACTCATATTCCGTCAATCCAGAATGGATAAAGACAAGTGACTTCATATTCCGCTCAATCTTAGCCTCTTTAATGGAAATATTCCATGCTGAATGACAAATCCCCACATATGGAGGCATCTCATAAGTTTTCCCATCCTTACCTTTGTAGGTCAATGGTACATAGTGGCGCAATTTATCCAAAGTCGATAGGTCATTCCAATTGAAAGAGTCTGCATTTGAATAGAACGTTACCGATTGTATTTCACTACCCGCATAATAAAAATATCTAAATACCTGATATTGGTTCGAGTAACTAAGTGGGCCTACAAACGTTTGTTTTTTTGTTGCCTTGGGGAAATAAATAACCCGGTAATAATCAATAAAATTATTCGAAACTATACTACCATTGTAATCAGACCATTCAAAACAAGTGTTGTCATTTTTCTCTTTCCCGCCATTAATATAGTTATTCAAAATGAACGAATCAACGAAACCGCAAGAGGTATTATCATTTTTGGCGAAATAATAAACCGTGAGAAATGTGTTTTGAGTAAACTGACAAACAGAATTCACTTGGGTATCAGAAAACATCACTCCAAAATTAGCAATATTACATCCATGTATTACCAATCCCTTACATTCACAATGGTCAAAGAATCGAACGCTCATGTCCCTTTTGCCCGTAATACATACCCGCTCCATACTTCCTCGAAAAGTAGCCGATTTGAACAGCGAAACACCCTTCTCAACAATAATTCCTCCATATTTTTGAGGTTCATATGAGCCTTTGGTTAATGGGATACAACCCTGAATATTCAACTTATATGAATGGTATTCTCCCTTATAATAGTTCAAAGTACCTGTCACTCTATAATGAAACCCCGATGGTAGATACAATATTTTTCCTTGTCGATCAGATTCAAATATGGCTATTCTTAATGCCTCCGTATCATCTTTCTTCCCATCGCCTTTTGCGCCATACATCATCGGTGTCAAATAATCTGGGAACGGAGTACTCCATCCTCTCCTTTGAATAGAACACCCGTTTAATATTAGTACCCCAATAAAAATAAAAAGAAATAATACAAAACCCTTCCTCTTATCCATAAATTCCGCTTTCATCTCAATCCCGACTCTTTCACTAATAGTTGACCATATCTTATTTATTATTTGGGTAAAACCACTTTATCTCCAAGTATTCGATAGAACTCGTCTGTGAAATATCCAAAACCTGTCGAAAATGTCATTTCTCCAAACACAGGATGATTATCAACATTATATAAATCCACCCTCACCTCTGGGAAATCTGCAGAAAGAGTTTCCGCCACATACAACATTTCGTTAAGACAACTTGGTTTCGGTATTACCACTTCTGGGTGGAAGAAAGTATGTTTCGTATTCTTTAAGTATTGTGGCATCGGATTCCAATCTAAATCATATAATGCCAGATTAACTGTTCTGCTTGTACGTCCGTAAGTTACAAGAATACAAAAAGGAATCCCCGAGAAACACCAAATCTTATATTCTATCATTGAGAGATTCCCCTTTGGTATCGGCAATAGTCTCTCAGCAATTATACACGGTTTAATTTTTAAATAATGCAACTCCCCTCCAGAAACACCAAAGGGATGATTATACCACCATTTCAGTCTTTTTCTTACCTCAGTAACATCCAACCCACACTTCTCTTTTACAATTATTACCTGCCCACATGCATTATTTGTTTTCAGAACACACTCATTGGGGAGACAATCAAAATCCACATCATCAGCATTATTCCAAACCCCATAAATAATATTTAAATAAGCATCCAGCCCCTTTCCATGAATGTACTCTCTCACCTTATACTTATCCGCACATGTCGACCATAACGAAGTATCAGTATTCAACTGTAACCAGTAAATTTTTTCAATTAGTGATTTCGGTTTTTTAAAATTAGGTATTACTTTAAATACTGAGTAATAACACCGGATCATCTCGATTTTAGGATTAATCTTAATCGTTATTCGATGAATCCAATAAACTATGTCCTTATATAATAGTTTTATGTAGTTATACAACGTTTTTTTCTTCACATGCAATCAACTGAATAAATGTTAACCCACCATATATTGGTTCTATTTTTCTTCATTCAAAAGTGGAGAAGCATTTTTCATGGCCTCAGCCTTTTGAATTGAATAGCCTAAAACCACATATGCAAAAATCACTCCCGTGCCTGGAGCAAAGGGGAATGTCGGCTCAACCAAACTGATAATGAGCGGTACAATCATAACGAAATATCCAATTTTATAGTCAAAAACATTTGTCTTTAGGGATGTTTTTAACATGGAAACAAACAGGAAGACATACAGGAACAATATTGGGATAGAACCAATTATACCGTAAGAAGAAAGTTGCCTTAAGAAGTAATTGTGAACCTCTCCACTTTGATAATACCGCTGTAATTCTAAATTGCCGAATAACGGACTACGCCTTACAATATCCAATGCGAATTGGTTGATAGCTCTTCTACCTGATGTCAAGTCGTCCATATTCTGATGTCTTGTAAACGAATCCCAAACAAAATCCCAGATGGAATACAGCACATTTGAGAAAAATAACGATAGAATAAGTACTCCTATCATTCCAAAAATCAACCACGCAATATTTTTGATTGCCTGCCTACCTCTATATAGTTTAAATACAAGGAATAGCGTTATCACTAAAATGGTAATATACGATGCCCTTGCACGAATAGAAATTGTAATAATAAGAATATATAGATACAAAAACCACAATAATAACTTTACAACTCTTTTTCTACTTTCAAATGCCATGAAAGCTAATGCCACACATGACGAGGCACACATTACTCCCATGGTATTCTTACCATAACTAATATATATATCTGTGATTACAAAACCTCCAGCATGCTGCAATAACTGGTTATAGACAGCATAAATAACAAATAATGAATAAACGACTACCAATACTAAGAGTTGCTGATATGAGGTCTTTTTACCATAACTATACCCTATTAGAAGGAATACAAAAGACATCAGGATACTTCTGGATTCATCAAAATACCAATTTGATATTTTCATCTGTTGTAATACATACCCGATTAGACCAATAAGCACTATACTGAAAAAGAAAATCTTAATGAATTTATTACCAGACCAATCACGGAAATCCAGATGCAAAATAAAAGTCACAATTGTCATTGCAACAATAATTCCATTTAATGGATTAGTCTCTTTATCATACGTCACAACATTAGCATATGTCGGATGATATGAAAGAGCTGTTAGAGCCAATAACACCAATAATGAAATATATGGTATAGTGAAAAAGCGCTTCATCTACGAATTCATTTTTCTAATTATTTATCTATCTTCTCCATGGCTAACTAATCATTTTTTTCCCCTACTAACTTCTTAAAATACCCCACGTACGTTGTATTATCCGGTATTCGCAACATTTTACGTACACTGACAGAAAACAAATCATGCAAATATGCTCTGACATACGCAACTCTTGATTTGGGTAAATATTTATATAATCTA
>JAEEGL013110605.1_pt1 | contig 14705 bp, 10 predicted proteins | sample 9134231 | NCBI WGS metagenome assembly JAEEGL01 (sample SAMN16246548, study PRJNA631951) | gut metagenome | biome: gut microbiome; feature: rumen; material: fiber-attached | host: Bos | place: Iran: Karaj | collected 2018-10 | reverse complement strand
CAGTATCAGTTGAATTATTTGAATTATGATTTATAATAATATTATTATTTCCATTACTAATAACATTATGATCATCATTATTTTTTAAAATTCTTTCTTCTTCCAAAACCAATTCATTATAATTAAATTGTTTAGTAGTAATTTTATTATTTCTTTTTTGATTATAACCATTATTAACAACATACAAATTTTTTTTATCATCTTTATCAATTCCGCTTTTGACATTCAAATTAGAATTTTCATTTTTTTCTTTCATATAAACAACAGCAATTCCCAAAGCACAAAAAACAATAACAACAACAATCAAACCAATAATTAATCCAATATAATTATTTTCTTTAGAATAAATGACTTTAAATCTAAAAGTTGAAGTAATATTACATAAAATATTATTTTTATTTTCAAAATTATACAAACTCGAACAAAAATCAGAAAAATGATTAATAAATAAAGAATAAGTTCCATCTTTGTAAAAACAACAATTCATTGAATTATTATTAAATTTGAATTCATCAAAAGACATTAAAACATTTTCTTCTGGGAAAATAATAATAGGATAAAAAATATAATTTCTATTTGGTTTGAAAGGAGCAATAAAAGCGCTTGAAAGAGAATAATTATTTAAACTAGAATTTAATGGAATAATATAACTATAAAAATGAATGTGTGAAACTAATCCTCTTCGAAGAATAATAATATTATTATTTGCATTGTCAAAAAAATATGAAAAATAACCATCGTAATTTAAATAATTTGAAAAATTATATGAATTATTATTATCTTTATAAACGAATATTTTATTTAAATATGGATTTTCTTCATTATTATTTTCTACATACAATTCAATAAAAAAATCATCAAATAAATTGCTATTATTTAAAAATATTCCAACAAAAATTTTTCCATTAAAAGGATTAATAAATTTATCAATATTAATTGGATTTTTTAAATTAATTCTATTTGAAATATTCTCTTTTTCTAAATTAAAAATAACCAAACCGAAATTTTTTTCAATCGCATACAAAGTTTTTTCAAAAACAACAAAATCAATATAATCATCATTATTCTGATCATTAAAAGTTTTAATTTCATTAAAATTGCCCAAATTATAAGCAGAAATTTTTTTAGTATTATTTAAACTAACATAAAAAATATTATTATAAACATGACATTGTAAAATTTTATTATTTACATTTTTATTAACATCCTTAACATTATTTATAATAAAACTATAGCTAGTTTTTTTAATATCATTTTCAGGATACGAAAATGCCAATTCAAAAATACAATATTTTTTTTCATTTTCAATAATTAAAAAATTTTTACTAACAAAAATATCAATCGTTTCTCCATTAAAACAACGATTATTATTTTCATAAAATAAATTTAAATTTTGATAACCACTTCCTCTATAAACCATTTTATCACTTCCCAAAACTATTATTAATTTATGTAAATTCAATACTTTTTTTATACCTTTTAAATTAATATCTAAATTATTGAAATTTTTTGTTGAAATTCCTCCATAAATAAATTTACATTCAAATTTATAAGCATCATTATCATTTTCATTAGAATTTTCTTCAATTCGACGAAGTTTATTTTTATTAGAAATTGTAGGTGTTTCAACTTCAATTGATTCATATGCATATTTTCCCATTTCATAATTGAATTTATATAAATAATCTTTTCTTTCTCCGTTGAAATAAATGTTTTTGAAATTGAAATTCATTACAGATAAATCGTTGTTTTGAGTGTCTATTGATTGAGTGAAATAATAATCTTGATCGACATTATAAAATTGAGATAAATAAAATTGATCTGATGAAACTGATGATTTTGGTGTTAAAGAAAGTAAAAATAATAAATTTTGAGAATCTTGAGAAATTAAAAAATCTTTTGATGAGTTTGTTATCGAATAAATTTGAAATTTAAATAAAGAAAAATTTATTAAAAATAAAAAGAAAAAGAACATTTTTTATTATTATATAAAATATTTTTTTTAAATAAAAATAGATTAAAAATTAAATAATTTTTTTAATAATAAATAAATAATATTAAAATAAAAATATTTATATAAAAAATCAAATCAAAATACAAAAAATATTTATATTTATTTTCTATTAGTTTCATTATTATTATTTTCAATAATATTATTATTATTTCTATTTGAATTCATAACTAAAATATTATTTTTTTCATAATTATATTTTAAATTTCTACTAATTTCACTGTCATTATCATAATTATTTTTTCTTGAATTCTTATTTTTAATCATAATATTTTTATAAATATTATCTTTAATATTAATATTATTATTATTATTATTATTATTAAAACTATAATTATCAATGAAATTTTCAATTTCATTACCTGAATAACTATTTTGAGGTTTATGTTCATTTTTTATATCAGATTTATTATTTATAGTATCTTCATCATTTAAAAATAATTGATAATTAAATTGTTTAGTACTAATTTTATAATTTCTTTTATTATTATATTCATTATGTTTTTTATATAATTTTTCTTTATTTTCTTTATCAACTTTTGATTTAACTTTTAAAGAAAATTCATTATCTTTTAATTTAACTATAAAAATAGTAACAAATCCCGGAATTAAAAATAAAAAAGTAATTCCACCAAAAATACAAACAATTAATATTGTATGATTATTTTTTTCATCTCCAAATACTCTAAATCTAATTGATAATAAATCTAAACAATAAATTTCATTTATTTTATAATTATCAACATTTTCATTACATGAATCAGAAACATGCGATAACATTATTGTATAAGTTCCTTCTTTATAAAAAGTAATATTAAATTCATTATTAATATACATAAAATTTTTAAATGATAAATATTTATTTTTACTATATAAAAATGGCAATAATCGTCCAATATTTTTTTCTCTTCGAAAAGGAATAATTTTATACGAACTCAAGTCTTCTTCTTTTAATATATTTTTAATAGAAAAAATATAACTATAAAATGAAATATCAGAAAATAATCCTCTTCTAAGAACAATAATTTTTCCATTTGCATTATCAAAAAAATAGCTAAATAAACTATCAAAAGAAACATAATTCGAAAAATTATAATGAAAATTATCTTTATAAACTAAAACTTTATTTAAAAATAAACTTTTTTCATTCTTCACATACAATTCAACAAAAAATTCATCTGAATTCGAATTATTTAAAAATATTCCAATAAACAATTTTCCTGTGAAAGGATTAATAAATCTATCAATTGAAATTGCAGATTTTAAAGGAACTTCTTCAATAATTTCACCATTTGAAATATCAAAAATAATAAAACCAAAATTTTTAATAATTGCATAAATTGTTTCAGAATTAATAACAAAATCAATAATTTCATTTTCTTCTAAATAAAAATTATAATTTAAACCAAATTCACTATTATTTAAATTAAATGTTATTATTGAATTACTATTTTCAAATAAAATATAAACAATATTATTTTTTATTTTTATTTGAATTATATTTTTATTATTTTTGTTTTCAATATTGAAATTAAATTTTTCAGTTTCATTTTCATATTCATCTAAAAAAAATTCATCAATAATTTCATTTAAATTAATTGAAGTAAAATTTATTTTATAAACACAAATTAAACTAATTTTATTATTAAATAAAATTAAATTATTATTAGAAACAAAAAAATTTTTAATTGAACCAAAAACATTCAAACAATCATCATTTTTATCTAAAATAAAAACATCTTCATCATTTTCATTATCATCAGTTAAATTATTATTTATTTGATATAAATTATTATCAATTCCTAATCCAAAAGAAATTGTTTTCATATTCAATATTTTTTTAAAACCAATCGAAAAATTTTTTTCAGAATCAGCTTTTAAAAAATTTTTTCCATAACGAAATTCACATCCAAATTTTTTTATATTCAAATCTTTATTATTATTAATTTCAACTAATTTTTTATAATTTGAATTATTTTTATTCAAAACATTATTAAAATTTATTTTCTTCGCTTGAAATGAATTATTATAAAAATATTCTGAAAAATCATAAACTAAAGAATGATTTTCTCCATTAAAAAAAACATCATGAATTTTGTAATTAATCGTTCCAAATTCGTCATTTAATCTTGATAAATCAAAATTGTAATTTATTTCTATTGAAATAACTTGTAAATTTTCTACTAAATAATTTGATGAAATTGTTTGAATATTTGTAAAATAAGGAAAAAAATTTGTTAAATTTTTTATTTCTTCTGATAAAGAAAAATCACTGTTTGAATTTATTGAATAAAATTGAGAATTAATAAAATTATTATTATTATGAAATAAAAAGAAAAAAATGTAATATAAAATAAAAATAAACATTTTTATTTTTATTAATTAAATTAAAAATATTATTTATTTATAATAATAAATTAAATTTAATTTAATGATAAAGTGTTAAAATATCTTCTTTATTATTTTCATTATTATTATTATTATTATTATTAAAATATAAATAATTATTATTTTTAATTGTTATTACATCATTTTTTTCTTCATTATTATTATTACTCTCATTATTATTATTAATATCTTCATTATTTCTTATACTTTGAACTCTAATAACTCTGGGTTTAATCACACTTTGTTTTTCTTTTTTAACTTTAATATCATTATTAATTTTATTTTCTTCTGTTGGTTTTGTTATTTTTTCATTTAAATTTGGTTTTTCGTGATCATTACTACATCCCATTTAATTATTATAATTATTTTTATTTTTTTATTTATTATTATTATAAATATAATTTTATTTTTATAAATTTTATTTTAATAATAATAAAATTTTTATTATTATTATTTTTTTTTATTAATTATATATAATATTCCATTAAATTAAATAATAAATAAGATAATATTTATAATAATAAATAATTAACATTTTATTTAATTTTTTATTTTTTATTAATTTTTTCAATATTAAAACTTTTCACTTCATTATTTAAAAAATTATTAGATAAATCTTCTTTTTTACTTAAATTATTATGTAAATCATCATTTTTTTTATTAACATTTATTTTATAAATTCCTTGACCATTCAAAAAATTCGATTCCATTTTTAAATTATTATTAGTACTATAAGTTCTTATACTATCATTACTTTTTAAATCTTCATGATGACTATTTCTACTAATTAATTCATCAGTTTCACTCACTTTTTCAATAATTTCTTTAAATATTTTATTTCTATTATTTTTTTTCTTTTTATCCAAAAATTCTTTTGATTCAATATTTTTATTATTCTTATTATTATACTCATTATTATTAATATACAACAATTTTTTATCATTTTTATTAACTTTCGTTTTAATTTTCATTCCATTGTCAACTTTTTTAACTTTATCTAAATAAACATCAAACGCAACTAACGCAAAGATTAAAATCAAAAAAAATATTATTAAAAAAATACACAAAATCGAAATTTTTTTATGACTATTCCCAACTAAACGAAAATTATAAAAACTAATAATATTACATAAATATTTACTATTATTATAACCAGGACAAACTTCGCTACTATGATTTAATAAAATTGTATAATAACCTTTATTTAAATTCAAACTATAATTAAATGATGTATTATAATATTTAATTCTATCAAATAAAATAAATGTTTTATTTATTTTATTATAAACACCAAAATTTGATAAAAATGAAGATTCATTTTGATAAGCAACAATAATTGAATTTTTATTTATTAAATTAATATTTTCAATCGGAAAAATAAACGAAATAAAATCTATTGAATTTATTAATCCTCTTCTAATAGCAATAATATTATTATTATTAATATCCAAAAAATAAGTAAAATAATTATCAATTGTAATGTAATAATTATCTGTAAAATTATAATGAACATCCATAAATTTATAGCATAAAACTTTATTTATTGTTGGATAAGTTTCATTATTTATAAACAATTCAATAAAAAATTCATCTGAATTTGAATTATTTAAAAATATTCCTAAAAAAACAAAATTATTAAAAACATTTTTAAATTTATCAATCGCAATCATTCCACTCAAAATAATTCTATTTATAATACTTCCATCACTTAAACTAAATATAATTAAAGAAGTATTATATTCTAAAGCATATAAAGTGTAAGAAAAAATTTCAAATTGAGTAAAATCTTCTATTAAATATTCATAAGTAAAATTAATATTACTAATTAATTTTTTTTCTCCTGTTGATTGAATAAAATAACGATAAATAACTTTTTCATTTTCTAATGAAAAATAAATAAATTTGTTTTTTATTTTAACATCTAAAATATTATTATTATTTACTGTAAAATTAATACTAAATTCAATATTAAAATTTGCTGTGCTTGGATTATTAAAAGAATCAAAAAAATATAATTTTGATAAACAAATTGTTTCATTGTCATTTAAAACTGAAATTAAATATTCATTTGAAATAAAAAAATTCTTAATCGAACCATAAAAACAATGTCTGTTTTTATTAAATATTTTATCAGTATCATTAGTATAATTTTTAATAATATAAATATAATTATCATTTGAATTTAAACCAAAAATCATTCGTTTATAATTTAAAATTTTTGAATACGAATTAATATTTGTATCAAAAATTGTATTTATTGAAAAACTATTTGTATGTCCAACATTATTAATAATACTAATATCATTTTCATTTTTATTATCATTATTTCTTAATTTATAAGTACTATCCATTTTTATTGAAGGATAAGCATATTCACCATAATTATTTTTTATATTATATTTAATATCTTTTTCTTCTCCATTAAAATATATTTTATATATATCATTATTATTATTCATATATCCTATTTCATTATTTTGATTATAATATGGGTAAATAATATTTGAAATATTCGTTTCAATAAATTCTTCTTCATTGTTTTTAAAGAACTGTTCTAAATAATTAAATGATATTTTTTTGTTATAAAAATCATTTTCATTAGATAATAAAACGTTTATATTTTCTGACACTGAAATATTTAAATTTTCTATTATTGAATATAATTGAGATTTTATATATTTAATACAAAAATAATTTATTATTAATATTATAATTCTAAACATTAATATTATATTATTATTATTTTATAATTATAATTATTATAATTATTATTATTATTATTATTAAATTTAATATTTTTAATTTATGATTTATAATATAAGAAGAATATTATTAATAATATTTTTTTTTATAAAAATTAAATCACAATTATTTTCTATTTCTTCAAATTATAATTTAACATTTGATAAAAATATTATTTCATTATTAACTCATAAAAATTTTTATACTTATTATGGCTATTCATATGATTTACAATATTATTTAATTGATAAATTTTATTTTAAAGCTGATAGAGAAATTAATATTGATTTTTTTAATCAAAATAATGAATTTGCCTTTGCTGATTTTATTATAAATAATATTAAAATTAATGATAAAGTTGTTCATAATATAAAATATAATTTTAGTATTGATATTTATGAAAATTATTCAAATTTAGCAACTGAAATTAATTATAAAAACAATTCTAATTTAACAGCATTTAATATAAATAATGAAACTAATGATAAAAATAATAAAAAAAATAAAAATATTAATTTCGATTGTAAAATTAAAATAGGAAAAATTAATTATAAAATTGAAAAAGAAATTGAATTAAAATTTAAATTTATAAAAATTGCAACTATTAAAAATATTATTATCGGTCTTAATTATGATAATAATATTTACATAATTAATAATAATTATGTAAATAATACATTTAAAATATTAAATAATAATTATTATTGTTTTAATGGAGAAACAGTAAATTTTTTTATTTCAAAAAATTTCTTAATTTTAATTAATAAAAATAATTTAATTTGTGTTTTTTCTTACACAATTAATAATAATTTAAAAAATAATATTATTAATTATAATAATATTATTACAAATATAAAATTCATTCAAAATTTTACATTAAATGACACAATTTTACACGCAATTAAAATAAAAAATTATTTATTTTTATCAATAGAAAATTCAAAATCAATTTTTTGTTATGATTCAAATAATAAATTAATAAAAAAATTCAATTATAATAATTCAAAAAATGACATTATTTCTTTTGTTATTATAAATAATAATTTAATTTATGCAATTGAAAAAAATTTTGGATTAATTATATTTAATATAAATAATACAAGAATTGTTTATATATATTATATTCCAAACGCTTATTATATTGATAGTTATATAAATCCTTTTAATTCATATAAATTCGTTTCTATTTTTTTAAATAATAATAAAAAAGATGAATTTTTAATAGAAATTATTGTTAATAACGAATTTCTTCCAATTGTAAATAAAATTTTAACTTATAATGTTCCTTATCAAAAAAAACCTTTTTTTTCTAATTTTTTATCAATTGATAATTATTTTTATTATTTTTTAGATATTAATAATAGTAACATAATTATAATTAGAAAAGGTTTATTACGTAATATAAAATTTTTATCATATTTTATTCCAATTAATAATATTACAAATTTAAATTTATTATCAACTTTAATTCCCTTTAAAATTAATTCAACTCATCTTAATTTAGCATTATTAAATAAAAATTTAATTTTTCCAATCACAAATTTAATATATAAAAATAACGTTTTAAATTGTTTTTTTACAGAAGAAGAAATTTTAACTCTTTCAATTTCACATAATTCTGATTCATGTAATTTATCAATAAATAAAAAAAACACATTATGTAAATTAAATAATATTTATAATTTTTATATAAAAAAAGAAGTCGATCATTTTAAATTATATTTAATAATAATGATTATAATTTGTTTTTTAATTATAAATTTTATCGGAATTAGTATTTATATTATATATAAAAAAACTAAAAAAGAAGATTTAGGATTTAATATTAAAACCGAATTTGATTTAGATAATAAAAATTATGTTTATTTAACACAAAATACATTTGATACTCAAAATAATAATATGTTATTTACAAAAGAATTTGAAAGTAATGATAATAAAAATAAAATTTTTCATACTTATGAAGGAATTAATAAAAACAATAGTTTTGATGAATCTATAAATAATAATAATAATAATAGAAATTTAACTGTTAATAGTGAAAGAAGTAATAATCAAAGTAAAAAATATTTAAAAAAATTTGTGGATAATATTATAATAAATAAAAATTTTTAAAAGTATTTTTATTATTTATTTAAATTTAAATATTAAATTGTTTTGGATTTGGATATTTTTTTAAATTTCCTTTTTCTTTATTATTATTAACTATTATTGGTCCATTATTATTCATTTGTTGTTGTTGTATAATTAAATTATTTTTATTATTAATTTTTTTATTATTATTTGTTTCGTTTTTAACACTCATTAAATGTTCTTTATTTTTTTCTTCAATTTGTTTATTAAAAACATCAGGATTTTGATTGTTTACTTTATCTGAATTTTTATATAAATCCATAATTTTTTTTCTTTCATCATTTTCATTTAATTTTTTCTTTTGTTCAGCTTCAATTTCAGCCATAGCTTCTTTATATAATTCAGGATATTTACAATTTCTTAAAAATTTACTATTATAAGATTGATTTGAATTCATTTGAAAATATGCTTCTAATCCAGTTCCATTTAAAGGATGAATTGCATATTTCCCATTTTTTTCATAAGCTTCTTCAGTATAATATTTATTATCTTTCATATTTTAAATTAATTTTAAATTTTATTTAAAAATATTATTTATAAATAATACTAATAATTATTAACATTATTTATATTACGAATATATTTAATGATTATATTATAATTTTATTGCTTTGTTTTTAAAATTAATAAATCTTTTTCTATATAATTATTTGAAAATACTTTATGTGCGTTATTAATATTATTATTATTATTATTATTTAAATCATTATTAATATCATTATTATTATTATTATTATTTAAAGATAATTCTAATTTATTTTTATTTTCATAATAATTTTTATTTTTTGATACTTCTTTATTTTTTTTAAATTGTTTTGTAGTATTTTTATAATTTCTTTTGTTATTATATTCATCTTTTAAAATATATAATTTATTTTTATCATTTTTATTAACACTACTTTTTAAATTTAATCCTAAGTCTTTATTTTTATGTCTTCGATAAAGAATATCAAATAATATAAAACTAATAAAAAAACAAAACAAAACAAAGCATAATACCACAATTCCAATTATTTGTTTATTATCATTTTTTCCATATATTTTAAAATTAAAAACTTCTGTAATATTACATAAATTAATTTCATCATTATTTAATGAAGAACATGAATCAGATAAATGATTCATAATTATAGTAAAATGACCAGATTTAATAAAATAAAAATATAAATAATTTTTATTTGAATATAAAATATTCAAATTATAATAAGCTTTATTTTGTTTTATTGCTAAATTTAAATAAGAATTATTTTTATTATTAACACTTGGAATTAAATAATAAGGTAATAAATTAGATATACCATTAACTGGAAAAATATACGATATAAAATTTATTTCATTTAATAATCCTCTTCTTATAATAATTATTTTGTTATTGGCATTATCTAAAAAATATGTAAAATAACTATCAAATGTTAAATAATTAGTTATTCTAAAATGTTTATTATCTTTATATGTTAAAATCTTATTTATAATTGGATTAAATTCATTAATTATTAACAATTCAATAAAAAATTCATCATTTGTTGAATCATTTAAAAATATTCCTAAAAATAAATAATTATTAAAAGGATTTTTAATTTTATCGATTTGAATTGCAGTTGATAGTAATATTTTATTATATAAAGAATTATCTGTTTTATTAAATATAATTATTCCTTTTTCTTTTTCAATTGCATAAATTGTGTTGTTTAATATTTGAAATGAAATTATATCATTTTGAATATCTGAATGAGAATAATTATCAATATAATTAATTTCATTGTTTGAATTTAAAATAAATTTTTTTATACTTTTTTCATTTTCAAATGATATATAAAAATAATTATCTTGATATTTAAAATCTAAAATATTTTTATTTTTTTCTATTGAATATGAATTTATATTGTTAAATTTTATTGTTTGATTTATAATATTTTCATATTCAATTTCATAAAATATAATTAAATTTTCTTTTAAAATTAAAATAATATTATTATTTATAAAAAAATTTAATATATATTCATTTATATCATTTATAATTTCACTAAAAAAATTTTCTTTTATAAAATATAATCTATGCTCTTCATTATCTAAACCAAAAATTAAATTTTTAAAATTAACAATTTTTAAATAATTCTTTCCACTAATTAAAGATTCAAAATTATATTCACATTGTCCAATTTCATAAACACAATCAAATTTATTTAAATCACTTATTTTTTCATCTAAATTTCTTTTGTTTTTATGATTATTATCAAAAAGTTTATTACTATTAAAATTAGAAATATTAATTATATAAGAAATAAAAGAATATTCGTCCATTTTATAATTAAAATTATATAAATTATATTTAGAATTTTCTCCATCAATTAACAATGAATCAATTTTTTTATAATAAAATCCATATTCATTATTTTGAAAATATGAATTAATTTTAATCATATTTTCAATATCACCATTTATTTCAGAATATTTTATGAATTTATTTGAAATTGATATTTTATATGAATTATTTATAAAAGAGTTTGAAAATAAATTAATTATTTCATTTGATAAAGAAATATTTGTATTGTTTGTTATTGAATAAATGTTACACAAAATAAAATTATAAAAATTTAGTAATATTAATTTATTTAAAAATAATTTCATTATAAAAATTTTTAAAATAATTATAAATAAAAAATTTATTTAGTTAAAACTTTTATTTCATTTTAAATAAAAATAAATTTAAAATTCATTTTTAACATTCAAACAAATATTAAAATTTTTCAAAAAAAATAATTATTAAATTAATTAAATATTAAAGTTTATTAAATTATTTATTCTTTTTATGAATAATTTTTTCTTTTGAATCTTCCATTAAATTAATGCTAATATTGACAACTTTTTGTTCAGTTTCTGTTTTTTCAGTTTCAGTTTCATTAGTAAAATTGATATAAGGAATTTTCTTTAAATTATTATTATCTTTACTTTCTTCATTAGATTTTTTTTTTATATCATAATGATTATAAAGATTACTTAATTTTCTATCTTTTTCATAAACATCATCATCTTTAAATTCTTTGGACTGAATTCTCTGAAATTAAATTCATCTGAAGTAAAATATAAAGTTTTTCTATTATTTATATCAAAACTTCTATAAATATTTAATCCTAAATCTTTTTCTTTTGCACTTCTATATAACATAATTATTAAAATAATAAGCACTGTGAAACTCATTGTAAATAATGATAATAACATAGTAACCCAAGCTTTTGATTTTATGAAAGGAACATAAATTTTAAAAGAATAACCATCAATCAATTTACATAATAAAGGTAAATTATTAGTTGAATAAAATGGACATTGATCAGTTTTATGTGAAAATATTAAAGAATAATGAATAGTTTTATCATTAAAATTACAAAATAATTGATTTTTTACATAAAATATTCAAACAATATATATTTTGTATTTGTGTATATATATATTGCTAATTTAAAAAGATTAGATACACGATATGGATAAATCATTGCATCTTCATTTAAAGTTGTATTTAAATTAATAATAAAAGAAATAAAATCAATTTCATTTATTAATCCTCTTTTAATTGAAATTAAATTATTATTTGCGATATCTAAAAAATATGTAAAATGAGCATCATATGTAATATATTGACTAATTTTATAATGAAAATTTGTATATGTTTTTGGATTTAAATAATTATAAGCTAAAATTTTATTTATTGATGGTTGATATTCGTTATATATATATAATTCAATAAAAAATTCATCATATTGACTATTTAAATAAATCCCCATGAAAAGAAATCCATTAAAAGGATTTTTAAATAAATCTAAATCTATTGCTTCTGGAATATCTATTCTCTTTAATAATCCACCATAAATTAAATCAAATACAATAAGACCTACATTTTTTTCAATTGCATAAATTGTTTGATCAAGCACTAAAAATTTAATGATATCATTTTTTATATTTTCATGTGTAAAATTTTGAACATTTTCTAATGTATTATTATCAATTTTCATTATTTTTTTTTCATTTTCAAGAGAAACATAAATAAAATCTTTTTTTGCTTTAAAATCTAATACTTTTGTTTTAAATTTCAATTTTTTGTTTAAATATTTATTATATTCAAACTTACTATGTTTGATATTGTCTATAAAATTATAAAATTCAATACATAAATTATATGTATTATCATCTGATAAAATTAAAAAAGGCTATTACATCATTAATAAAAAAATCTACAATTTTTCCATAACTACATTCAAATTGAATTTGGTTTTTCATTTTTATATGGAACACATAAATTTATAAAATCTATATTATTTTTTTTTTCATTTTTAATATATAAAAAACAAGTTAAATTATATTTATTAAAAATTCAGGTATTTCTTTTGAAAATAAAGCTTCAAATAATTTGATTCATTTTCTTCAGTTAAGATAATTACACCAATATTTAATAAATAAGTTTCAATAGTTTTTGAATGAAAAAGTTTATCAGAGTAATTTAAATAAAAAGTAAAATCATTAGTTTCATCTTCATTATCAAAATTTATAAAAAAGAAAGTTTTATAAAATAAATCCAATTTTTTAAAATAATTTTTATTTATATATTTAGATTTATTTGAAATTACTTGATAGCATAATTCAAATATAGTTGTATTAGTAAATTCAATATTTTTTTTTTAGTTAAATAATAAAGAAATTCATCATTAAAATTTAGTTGAAAATATTTAATAAATTCATTATATACATCTTTTTCTTTGATGTATTTATTTAATTCATATGTAGAAAATTTACTGATTTTATCATAAATTTCTTTACAATTTAAATTTGAATTTAAACATTCCTGAAATATATTCACAATTGAAGTCATTTTATTAATAAAATTTTTAATTAAATGGTTATAAATACAAAAATTAATAAAAATTAAAAATTTTTTCCCTAGAAAATTGAATTAAATTGAATATGATAAATAAATAAACTGTCTAATGAAAAAAGAAATTAAAATATAAATTTATTAATAGAAAGATGGTAAATAAATAATAATATCAATGAAGTGAAAAAATAATTTTTTTCAGTAAGATGATAAGTTTGAGTTTTTATTACTTATAAAAATAAAAAAGCTTAAATTAAAAGTAAAGGATTTATTTATATTAAAATTTAATTGTTATTTTAAAAATAATTCATATAAACATTGAATAATTTTAAAATTATTAATTAAATTTAAGTTGAAATTTTAATAAATTTTAATAAAATATCAGAAAAATTTAATAAATTAATTATTAAAAATTATTATAAATTATTATTATAATTATAAATATATATTTAAAAAATTTTTATAGTTTTTTATAAATAAATTATTTATTAATTAATATAAAAAAATTTAATAAAAAAAATAATTATCTTTATCATCAAAAAATAACTTTATTTTAATAAATTCCTT
>JAEEGL012674797.1_pt1 | contig 14705 bp, 11 predicted proteins | sample 9134231 | NCBI WGS metagenome assembly JAEEGL01 (sample SAMN16246548, study PRJNA631951) | gut metagenome | biome: gut microbiome; feature: rumen; material: fiber-attached | host: Bos | place: Iran: Karaj | collected 2018-10 | reverse complement strand
TTGTAAGAAAGTATAACCTTGATCAGTATTACCTTGAGCCACACCTAAAACCGCACAGTTCGTGGTGATTAATGGGAGATAAATACCTAAGGATTTATATAAAGAAGGAGAGTATTTCTTAATGAACAATCCAACAAGTTGGACCAAGGATGCAATGATAAGAATATAAGCCACTGTATCCATAAATTGGATCTTCGCGGGAACTAAAACATAGTTATATAACGGCCAGCAGATTAATGTCGCAAGAACAATAACAAAGACAACTGCAATACCCATGCCCAAAGAGGATTTCACTTTACGAGAAACACCTAAGAATGGGCAAATGCCATAGAATCTTGATAACACAACGTTATCGATAAGCATACTAGACATCACAGCAAGGATGAAAACAATAATATATTGCATTATTTGTTACCTCCTTCTTGTTGTTGAGCTGCTGCGGCAGCTGCAGCTTTTGCTTCTTGTTCTTTCTTAATTCTGGCTTGTTTTTGTTTATTGAATTCAAGTTCCGCTTTGCGGTTTTTCACAAAAGCGATAACCGCAAGGATAATCGCAAAGACAATAAATGCACCGGCGGGAGCTTGGAATAATGATATTTCATAACCTTTAGGAATAATTCTTAATGATAATTCAGGGATAAAGTTAAAGACTTTACCAATTGATAAAGCACCTGTACCGATGAGTTCTCTGAAGAACGCCATAATGACTAAGGCAACTGCGTAGCCCACACCCATACCTAAAGCATCGATAAAGGAATCGAATGGACCATTCTTACTGGCATATGCCTCCGCACGTCCTAAGACAATACAGTTAACAACAATTAACGAGATAAATACACCTAATGTGGAATATAACTCTGGTAAGAAGGCATTAGTTAACATCTTTACTAAAGTAACGAATGTCGCAATGATAACGATATAGGCTGGAGTTCTAATCTCTTCAGAAATAATCTTTCTTAATAAAGAAACTAATAAACTAGAGCAAACCAAAACAATAGTAAAGAGGATACTCATACCAATGGCGGCTTCCACACTCTTAGTGGTTGCTAAAGCGGGACATGTACCGAGAATCGAGACTAATAATGGATTCTCCGCAATGATGCCTTTTAAGAAATTCTTCTTTGTGTAACCTTTCTCTCTAGCCATACTAATCGTAAATTATCCCATCTATATATTCTTGTGCGTTAGTCACCATCTCATTAATGAGAGTCGCGCCATAAGTTGCACCACATTTCACATCATCTAATTGTCTATCACCACTATTTAATGGACTCACATAGTTCTCCACTAAAGTTGTAGCGTAAGTTTGTTCATTGGTAATCAAATAGATTCCTTTAAAGAGCTTGGAACTATAATCAAAACCGACAAGCATTGAAATCTTGCCATACATATTAGAACCAGTTGTGCGCACCGCCCAGCCGATTTCGTTTTCTGGATCATCCTTGGCATCCACGATATAGACACTATCAAGGTATTTAATTTCGTATTTAGAGCCTGGATTGAATTCATGAGCAGCGGAATTCTCCCCAAAAATCGCAGTAATTCCGGCATTAAATTTCTCTTGCTCGTTCTTTTTGATTTGATCTCTAGTCAAAAGATTAGTCAAGCCAATTAAGCCCGCACTACAAGCGGCAATTGCTCCTAAAGTGACCGCGGTGATAATATAATGCTTTTTACTAGGCATGATATACACCTCCAAATTTAATCACTAAGAAGACCGCGACACCGGAAAGAACCGCAATGAGACCCATTGCTAACAATTTCTTCCATGTGTAACGTGGATTGCTCCATTCATAATGGTCTAAGACAACCGCGACCATATTAGCAATGAGGATAGAGAATCCCACGCCTTCTGGTAAAGCGGCAAATAAACGAATTAAAACTGTGGCGACAGCCGCTACCATACCATAGATAATTCTCGATGGACTGTTGATGGGGCTGGTCACTGGATCGGTGAGCATGAAGACACCGCCGAATAAGACACCACCACTTAACAAGTGATATAACAAGAAGATAAATGGATTAACATCACCATTTAAGTTATTAACGGTTAATCCCGCAATTAACATTAAGACGATGAAGGTTCCAAAATATGAAACCATAATACGGAAATCGGCACTTCTTCTGATTAATAAGTAGACCATACCAACAAGGATGGTTACTTTGTAAACTTCACCTAATGTTCCAGGAATGCGACCTAAGAACATATCTAATAATTGGAAGTTATTAATATTCGCTAATGCACCACCATTAACCACACTTAAAGGTGTAGCGCCTGCTAAAGCATCAGGAAGAGAATAATACCAAGTTGGGACAACTGCGCCCCACACTTTTGTGCCTGCGATAGTCACTCCACCAAAACAAAGTTTAGCGAATAACATGCCTACTGCCGCAGGATTAAAAATATTGCTACCCAAACCGCCAAAGACTAATTTACCAATAATGATACCCGCTAAAGCACCGACGGCAATAATGACATAGGTGAGTGCCATATTTAATGGCATCGCGGGCATAATTAATGTGTAGATAATCGCACTAATCGCTGGGGTAATAATATTAATCTGGTCATATTTTCCTTTATATGAATAGGCGAATCTTTCTTTGAAAGAATGTTTTAATCCGTCTTTGGGCATCATATTCTTTAAGCCCACGAAGACGAATTCAGCGGCAAGCATAATAAATACAGAAATTAGATATGTTGCTAAAGTGTTAAGTGGATAGACGACAAAAGAGAAGATTAGTGTTGGTGCAAGCGCGATTAAAACATCCACCATCATTCTTGTGACAGTTGGTTTTCTTCTTATATGAGGAGCGTTTTCTTTTGTGATAATCATAACTTCGCCATTATCTTCGCTTTTCTAATATAATCAGTCACCGCAATCTTAGATGTACATGTATATGTGCAAAGACCACATTCAATACATTTAAGAGGATTTAACATTTTAATTCTTTCTTTATCTAATGCCTTAACAGCGTTCATAATCTGCACTGGTTCAAGATGAACGGGACATGATAAAACACAGCTACCACATCTTACACACGGTTCTTCTTTATAATCTGCCTTGTCAAAGACGATAATAGAGGTCACTGTCTTTGTGATAATACAATCATCACTAGGAATAGAAGCACCCATCATCGGTCCACCTAAGATAAAGACTTTTTCTTTATCAGGATTCTTATATCCTCCGCAGAGAGGAATTAAATCACGAATAGATGTGCCTACACGAACACGGAAGTTCTTGGGAGAGACAATGCCATCGCCAGTGACAGTAATATCTCTTTTAATAACAGGCATATTATATTTAATAGCCTTATAGATACCCACCATCGTGGAGACATTAAAATTAATAATGCCGCGGTTAGAAGGAAGCTCACCTGGTTTTAATTGAATGCCGGTAGCTTTCTTGATCATCTCTACTTCCCAACCCTGGGGATAGTAATTACCAACACAGCATAATTCAATACCAGAACCTTGATATTCTTTAATCACTTCTTTGTAGAGTTTTTTGATGTCGTGATATTTAGATTTAATGCAAATCAGGGCTTTTTTGCAGTTAAAAGCCTGCATAACATACTTAATACCTTCCATAATACGATATGGATATTCAAGCATTAAACGATGGTCCGCAGTAATGTATGGTTCACATTCAATACCATTAATCAAAACCATGTTGATGGGTTTATCAGTATTGAATTTGACAAATGTCGGGAAGGAAGAACCACCCAAGCCCACCATCGCACAATCTTTGAGGATTTGTGTCATATCTTCTTTGGTGAGTTTAGCAATCTCTTCATCGGTTCTAATATGTAAACTGGGATCTAATGAATTTTGGTGATCGTTTTCAATCTTAATAAAGTCAGTAAATTTACCATTTCTATGATAGTGTTTTTCTAAACCTAAATATGTACCAGAACATGTCGCGTGAATGGGTTGATCAAAAAAGGCTGCGTGCCTCATGCCAATTAATTGGCAAGAATTCACATGTTCACCTTCTTTAATATATAGTTCCGCTTGAGGACATCTAGCGTTGCCCATAGCAATATAAAGATATTGTGGTTCCACATATCTTATCGTAGGTAACATTCCAGTAAGGTTCTTAGTGTCTTTAATACGTCTGACTTTCGAAATCATAGTGATTATTTTATCTCACTAATAAGCATATACCAAATTAAATTACTTCAAAAGTAATTAATAGACATATAATCCTGTGACATATGTAACAGATTGTAAAAAGAAAGTAATAAAAACAGAGACATTCACTTGTCCCTGTCGGTGAGTTTCTCAATTTCAATGCTCATAACAAATACCTCGTTTTTATTATGTTTAAATAATAAATTTCTAAACAACAAAAAATGTCCTCAAGGGACACATTTTGTTCGCCTACCAGAGCAGTTAACATTCTGGATCGCTGCATCCATCTCCGAAGAGATGCGTCGTGGTCGTACACTGGTTCTCCACCTTAGGCAAATTCATTATATCAAACTTAACTGTAAGTTTAATAGCTTATTTAATTTTGTAAGTAATAAATATGGTTTTAATCCACGCTTTAATCTTTTCTTTTGCATCTATTTGAATAGATATTTTAACAAATCCTTTGTCATTACCTTTCCTTATTAAGTAGTAATTATATGTGTCTTTATAAATTGGATCTTTCTTATATTTGAAATAATGCGTAATTCCTTCTGGCACCAATTCTAAATCCCTAGCTTTTAAATCATGGCTGTATTCAATGATATGCTCGATACGAGTTTGATTACTTCTTGCACGCCCCTCAACATAAATATAATAACCATGCTTTTTATCAAACATAGGATTCGGCCATTTATTAATCGCTTCTATCAAGTGAGCGGGATTGTAATTTTTTGGTTTTCTTGCTGTCATATCGTGGCAATATCTTAAAAACAAAAATTATCAAAAATCAACAACAATTTTTGGACATTTTTTCTATCCCTATATTTATATTTAGTTATGAGTGAACTTATAAATAAATAGAAATATTAATATAAATATTGGGATAAATTTTGTCTCATTTTTAAAAATGTGAGACTTTTGGGTTTCAAACTGATATTTATAAATAAAAACAATGACAAAGCCAACATGCGTTTACGTGTTTCTAATTTTTTTGATATTATATTTAAGAAATAAAATTTGCCTATTAAATTTTTGACCATGAAAGAGATTTATAAACCACTATTTACTCCTTGGAAAATTAGAGATGTAGAAATTAAAAATCGTTTTGTCATGACTTCTATGGGTGGCACCTCATTATTTGGTTGGATGGAACCCGCTAAATTTGATGAAGAATCTGCCAAGTTTTTATTAGAAAGAGCCAAAAATGATGTAGGTTTAATCCTTCCCGGTATTGCTCCTATCAAAAATCCAATGATGGGTGGATGGTTATATTCCAATAAAGGAATGTACAAAAAACTCAAAACATACATGGAAGAATTCCATAAGACTGGCGCTAAGTTATTTGTTCAATTAACCGCTGGTTTTGGTCGTTCTATGGCTATCAACGATATTATGGAAAAGGCCTGCACTAACAAAGTTATAGGTGTTTTATTGAAACCCATCTTTAATATGAATTGGATTAATGCTGCACCTAGTGTTACTCCTAATAGATGGTCAGATAAAGTCATGACTAAACAGATGAGTGAAAAACAAATCTTGAAGCTCATTGATGGATTTGCTAAAGTCGCAAAATTATGCCAAGAAGCCGGTGTTGATGGCGTGGAAATTCATGCTGTTCATGAAGGTTATTTATTAGATCAATTTACTTTACCATATGCTAACTTGAGAAATGATAAATGGGGCGGTAGTTTTGAAAACCGCTATAGATTCCCAGTTGAGATTGTTAAAGCCGTTAAAAAAGCATGCGGTGATAACTATCCAGTTACCCTTAGATACTCTGTAGTTAGTAAAACAAAAGGATTTAATAAAGGCGCTCTTCCGGGAGAAGAATTTGAAGAAGTTGGCCGTGCGATGGCGGAATCCGAAAAAGCTGCGAAATATTTACAAGATGCCGGTTACGATATGTTGAACTGCGATAATGGTACCTATGATGCTTGGTACTGGGCTCATCCTCCAGGATATATGCCAAATAACTGTAACTTAGAAGATGTTGCTCATATTAAAAAATATGTCACTATCCCTGTCGTCTGTGCGGGTCGTATGACTCCCGAAGCCGCCGCAAAAGCAATTGCTAATCATGAGATCGACGCAATGGGTGTGGCAAGGCAATTCCTTGTTGATCCTGAATGGGTCAGAAAATTAAAAGAGGGAAGAGAAGAAGATATTCATCCTTGTATTCAATGCCACAATGGTTGCTTTAATATGGCCCATTATAAAGGCGTACCAAATGATCAATCATTAAGCGATGCTCTCCATATGGCGAGATGCGCTTTAAATCCTGAGACAATGCAATCCAAGAAATATCGCATTATCCCCGCGAAGAAAAAGAAAAATATCGCTATTATCGGAGGCGGTATTGGTGGTATGGAAACCGCTTTAGTGCTAGCGAAGCGTGGCCACAAAGTTACCATCTTTGAAAAGAATAAAGAATTAGGCGGTGTCTTCATTTTAGCAAGCAATATGTCATTTAAAGAAAATGACAAGAGACTCATTGAATGGTATAGAAAAGAAATTAAAAAACAACCGAATATCGAAGTTAAATTCGAGACCGAAATCGACTGCGAAAAATGTCTCAATAAAGAGGGACAATACGATGAGATTGTTATAGCTACAGGCGCTAAAGCAAGACAATTAAAATTATCTGGTAGTGAAAAAGCTATCGAAGCTTGTGATTTCTTAAAAGGCAATAAAGATGTTGGTGATAATCCAATTATTATTGGAGGTGGACTAACAGGTTGTGAAATCGCCTATGAATTATCACTCCAAGGTAAAAAGCCCACTATCATTGAGATGAAGAATGACTTAATCGCCGTTAAAGGTGTTTGCTTAGCGAATTCTTCATATCTCAGAGACTATTTTGAATTACATAAAACACCTGTCTATTTAGAAAGCAAAGTGAAATCAATAGATGATAAAGGTGTCACTATTACTGATAAGGAAGGAAAGGAATCTCACATCGATGGATCAAAAGTGATTCTGTCTGTGGGTTATAATCCTACTCCAGTATTCAAAGAAGGAAAGCACATCCATCTCGTTGGTGACTCGTACGGGATTGGCAATCTCAGAACTGTCATCTGGAGAGCCTGGGATGTGGCTATGAAACTCTAGAGCGATAAACGAGAGGAAAACTCCTCTCTTTTTATTTATAAAAGTAAATCATTTAAATAGTATGTTTTTTGTACCCTATAGATATATCTATATATAGTTAGTCATATCTAATATTAGGTTAAAAATATTTTCTCAATTTACAAATATGTGATTTTGTCAATATTTTTCAGTGTTTTTTTGACACTGTATAAGTCATATTGCTTTTTACTTTGTTATATATCTTTTATTAAATATAATTTATTCACCTTCAATATAAGGTAATGTCACTAATTAAATTTAATATTTAATGTTTTTGTATCACTATTAAGGAGAGAATTATGCTAAAGATTTTAAAAAGAAATGGCAATGTAGAAGCCTTCGAAATCACCAAAATTGAAACCGCGATTAAAAAAGCATTTGTCGCCGAGCATAAGGCCTTCACAGATGACATCATCCAGATGTTAGCTTTAAGAACGGTCGCTCATTTCAATGAAAAAGTTAAAAATGAAACTATCAGCGTGGAAGATGTCCAAGACGCTGTGGAAATCACCCTCATCGAAGCCGGTTGGGCCGATGTTGCGAAGAGTTATATCATCTATCGTAAACAGCATCAAAATCTAAGAGATATGAAAAATACTCAATTAGACTATAAGAATGTTGTTAATAACTATTTAAAGATCAATGACTGGAGAGTTAAAGAAAACTCCACTGTTACATATTCTGTCGGTGGTCTCATCCTCTCTAACTCTGGTGCGGTTACCGCTAACTATTGGTTAAGCGAAGTCTATGATAAAGAAATCGCTGATGCTCATAGAAATGCTGATATCCACATCCATGACTTATCCATGTTAACTGGCTACTGTGCTGGTTGGTCCTTAAAACAATTAATCCAAGAAGGTTTAGGTGGCGTTGTCGGTAAGATCACATCCGCTCCTGCTGCTCACTTATCTACATTATGTAACCAAATGGTTAACTTCTTAGGCATCATGCAAAATGAATGGGCAGGCGCACAAGCTTTCTCATCCTTCGATACCTATTTAGCCCCATTTGTTAAAGTCGATAACTTAACTTATAAACAAGTTAAACAATGCATTCAATCCTTTATCTATGGTGTTAACACTCCATCCAGATGGGGTACACAAGCACCATTCACCAACATTACCTTAGACTGGGTTGTCCCAAACGATATGGCGGAACTCAACTGTATCGTCGGTGGTAAAGAATTACCCTTTAAATATAAAGACTGTGTCGAAGAGATGGCTATGGTTAACAAAGCCTTTATTGAAATCATGATCGAAGGCGACGCTAACGGAAGAGGTTTCCAATACCCAATTCCTACCTATTCCATCACTCGTACATTTGACTGGTCTGAAACCGAAAATAATAGATTATTATTTGAAATGACCGCGAAATACGGAACTCCTTATTTCTCTAACTATATCAATTCCGATATGGAACCTAGCGATGTCAGATCTATGTGCTGTAGATTAAGACTCGACTTAAGAGAATTAAGAAAGAAATCTGGTGGTTTCTTCGGTTCTGGTGAATCCACTGGTAGTATCGGTGTCGTCACCATCAATATGCCAAGAATTGCTTATTTAGCCACTGATGAAGCGGATTTCTATGATCGTTTAGATAAGATTATGGACATCTCCGCTAGATCCTTAAAGGTCAAGAGAAATACCGTTACCGCTTTATTAGAAGCTGGTTTATATCCTTATACAAAGAGATATTTAGGTACATTCAATAACCACTTCTCCACTATCGGTTTAGTGGGTATGAATGAAGCATGCTTAAATGCTCGTTGGTTAAGAAAAGATTTAACCAATGCTGAAAGCATCCAATTCACCAAAGATGTCCTCAATCACATGAGAACTAAATTATCTGATTACCAAGAATTATATGGTGACTTATATAACTTAGAAGCTACACCTGCGGAATCCACTGCTTATCGTTTAGCAAAACACGATAAAGCTAAATATCCAGATATCATTACCGCTGGTGATGATGGTAACACTCCATATTACACCAACTCTTCTCACTTACCAGTTGGTTATACCGAAGATGTCTATAAAGCTCTTGATATTCAAGATGGTTTACAAACACTTTATACTTCCGGTACCGTGTTCCACTGCTTCTTAGGTCAAAAATTACCATCCTGGAAAGCATGTATGAACTTTGTCCGTAAAATTGCCGAAAACTATCACATTCCTTACTACACCATGTCTCCAACATATAGTGTCTGTAAAGAACACGGCTATTTAGTGGGTGAACAATTCGTCTGCCCTCACTGTGGACAAAAGACAGAAGTCTATTCTCGTATTACTGGCTATTATCGCCCCATCCAGAACTGGAATGACGGCAAGACCGCAGAATATCACAACCGTAAAGAATACGAGCCAGAAAACAGCCATTTGACCCATACTCTCAAACAAGAGAACTGCGAACAAGAAGAAAAAGTCAGCAATGAAACCTTAAACGAAATCTTATTATTCGCCACAAAGACATGTCCAAACTGTAAGATGGCTAAGATGTTATTAGATAAAGCTGGTATCCACTACACCGTGATCGACGCTGAAGATAACAAACAATTAACCATGCAATATAAAGTCAACAAAGCTCCAACCTTAATCGTTCCTAACGATAATGGTTATGATGTCTTTGAAAACGCTAGCAACATCAAAGGTTACATAGAAAGCATTAACTAATTATGTACGATGTCATCATTATTGGTGGCGGTCCTGCCGGAATGGCAGTCGCTTTAAATACACTTCGAAACGGCCGCTCTTGTCTCATTATTGAGAAAGAGAATTTCGGTGGGCAGATGTCAACCTCTCCTAAATTAGAGAACATCCCCGGCATCAAAGCTATATCCGGTGTCGAATATAGTGAACAGATGTTTGATCAAATCACCGAAATGGGCGCCGAATTTGAGCTTGAAGAAGTTTTAAACATCGTTAAAGAAGACGAGAAATTCATCGTCACCACGAACTATAACACTTATGAGTCCTGGGCTATCGTCCTCGCTAATGGTTGTCATCATCGTAAGATGAATCTTCCTAACGAAGATCGACTAGTCGGCAAAGGTGTTTCCTACTGTGCTGTTTGTGATGGTGCCTTCTATAAAGGCCAAACCACGAATATCATCGGTGATGCCAATACCGCCTTACAATACGCTTTGCTACTCGCTAACTATTGTCCAGAAGTCAATATATGGGCCCTATTCGACCATTTCTTCGGCGATAAGATTCTCGTTGAAAGAATATTAGAAAATCCCAAAATTAACGTCAGATTTAACGTTTCTTTGCAAGAATTTATCGGTGATGAAGAATTAAAAGCCCTTCGTTTCTTCGATAAAGTCAGCGAAAAGGAATTCACTGTGGACGCCACAAACGTATTCGTCGCTATCGGACAAGTTCCATGCAATGAACCATTCAAAGATCTTGTAGAGTTAGATGCAAAAGGCTTCATTAAAACTAACGAGAACATGGAAACCTCTTGCGCTGGCGTATATGCAGTGGGTGATACACGCGTAAAAGACATTAGACAAGTAGTTACCGCCTTAGGCGATGCCAGTATCGCTAGTGTCTATATCAATAGATATCTTACTTCCTTAGGAAGAAACGACTAATAACATTTAACAAAATAAAAGACTCACATAATGTGAACTGAACCCCGTTTAGTTCAATGTGAGCCTTTTTAATTATCTATTGATAATTATTGATGTTTTCTCTTCTTGATGAGGAAGAATCCTAATGGGATTAATGTGATTAACGCTAAAGATGAAATGGCAATGATTAACATTTGATTATTGTTTGCATTAAAGTTGTTTGTGATTGCTTTAGAACCATGGAGGGTATAACCATTTGTGGAATCAAATGTTAAATCTTCCCCATTAGCGTGAGCCCAAGCAATTAATCTTTCTCTAGCATTAGCAATCTTGGTATCTGTGCTAGTACCAAATAATTCTCTAACACTCTTATCTAATGCATTAAATGCATTTTTCGCATAGGTGTAATATCTATGTTCAGAATCTTTACAATAACCGAGGTTCTCGGTGTAATCATCCATATGCATATTGGCATCAATAAAGTCATAATTTAATCCTTTATTAGTTCTCTTGGCTTGAGCAACGATAGAGAAGGATTGTGTTCCGGTAAATGAAGCGGCATAAATAACCACCGCCCCAGTGGAACTATTATAGGTGTAGTCGGTACCTGCAGATAAAGCAGTACCCGCTCTATTAACAGCGATAGATGTTGGTAAAGCATTCAAAGTTATATCGCCATTTACAGATAAGGTTGTTGTGTAGTTATTAGCGTGTGTACCTTTACCGGTATTGGAAGCAGTAAGACCCACTAAATTATAGTTAATTGTGTATTCTCTATAAGCATAATAGAAATTAGGTGATGAATAAGAAACTCTCATATAATCTGGTGCTCCCACAACAACTAACTTACCGGTATAGTTCGCCATATTAGCAGCGCCTTTAACAATCACAGAATTAGCAGTCGGTAATGTAGCTTGTGTAGAGGCATTAAGGTATTGGAGATTTAGTGTTGAAGAAGATGCATTGTATATATTTGAGGTTGTGTAATAAAGATACATTTCAACATATCCTTCACGTAAACCAATTTGACGATTAATGTTACACATACCACCAAGATAAATGGAGTCTTTATTAGAAGTAGAATTATCGCTTCTAATGGCATATGTACAACCGGAAATAGTACCACCAAGCATTTTAAAGGTGGCGCCTTGTCTTAAAAGAACGCAGGAGTTAGTGGTTGAAGATCCACTATCAGCGCCGATTAAAGAAGCGCTTTGTAAATTAAATGTACCACCATTGACGACGACAACATGTCCACCACCAGAAACGCCATAAGTATTTCTGATTATAGCGCCATCACATACTGTTAAATATGCTCCTGAGCCTACGGTGATAGTACTTGTGGAATAGTTGGTAGATACATACCCACCAGAACCAACATTACTATTAGTAATTGTTAAAGATTTTCCATCGGAAACACCAAATATTGCGGCAAATCTATTTTCATGAGCACCAGAACCATTTCTAGTAAGTGAGTGACCATTTAAATTTACTGTGACAGTAGCATTAACGGCAAAGCCGGAAGAAAGACTGACATCTGTTAATAATTTAATGGTTCCGCCATTAACATTAACGGCGTTCCAGGCATTTGTGAAAGCACCATATTGGGTGTTGCCACCATTTGGGGCGTATTCGGCATCATATAATGTTTCGGTAACTGTTATATCGATAGATGCTGATGCAGAATGTGTATGAGAATAACTAGAAGATTCAATATAAGCGAATAAGCCAAGATAAAAAGTTACTGTTCCGCCTGAACTAGTAGTATGTTCAAGAGTTCTTGAGAATGATTGTGAACCAGAACTAGTAGTTCCGGCCGCTCTTGAATAAACACGGTTAGCGACAGGAAGACCATATAAATTGGTATTTGGTGAAGAAACTGTACCAGGATTATTTTTATCACAATTTAAAGTATAGGTATGGCTAGTTGAACTTCCGTAACCTTGATGAATAAATTCCATGACATGGTCAGCTTCGCCACTAGTGGAATCACGAGTGGTAGTTAGTGAATAAGTGAAATTCAAAGTATTAGAACTAAATCCTGAATAAGAAAATGTATAGGAATATTCAACATAAACGGCATGCCACTTCTTAGAAGAAGACGTTTCGCCTAAATAAGCACTGATATGACCAGTTGTACCATTGGTTGCTGTGCAGTTATGTTTAATAATACTAGAAGGAGTTACCCAAGAAGAACTATTAGTGCTAAAGCCACCGGTTGGATCATCGCTTCTTTCCATGGCCACTTCTCTAACTTTGGTGAATGATACATTTAAAGCAGTTGCCTCCGCTGGTTTAGCGACTTCTTTATTGGCTTTCGCCACCAAATAACCGCCGCCAACACAAAGAGCTAGTGCTAATGATAATAATCCAAATCTGAAAAATTTCTTCATAAAAAGGTCCCCCCGTTTTTATAAATATATAATTAGTATCACATGCGTATAAACAAAAAGCAACTTACAAAGAGTTGCTATTTGTCAAACTTACTAATATCCTCTAAGGTTTATTTGAGGGATTATTCCTTGCAAAACGCTAACGAATTGCTTAGCTTTTGCTTCGCTAACCTCATGTAATCCTTTTTGAATACAACTATCTCTTTCCACAAATTTTTGAAAATATAGTTTTTTAGCACCTTTGAGCATTTCGCCCATTTTCTTGATGTCTTCAATATCGTGGAACTCATCTATTAGAGTGGTTCTAAACTCATAATCAATACCACTAGAGATTAGATAATTAATAGATTGTTTGATCTTCTCTATATCCACACATTTGGTACCTGTGGTTAATGGGTATTTTTCAAAAGAGTTTTTGATATCCATCGCTACATAGTCAATGAGGTGTTCTTCATATAATTCTTTGATCGTTTGAGGATTAGTCCCATTAGTGTCTAACTTAATGAGAAATCCCATGTTCTTTAAGGCAGTAATCTTCTCTTTTAAATCTGGCATTAATGTTGGTTCGCCACCAGAGACCACGACCGCATCAATCAGTCCTTTTCTAGTATTTAAGAAATCTAGAATGTCTTGGAATGGGATTGTGGTATCAGCCTCTAATACCGTTGTGCCATTATGGCAAAATGGACATCTAAAATTACAAGGTTTACAAAAGAGAACACAAGATATCTTGTCTTCGTAATCTAATATAGAAAATTTATCAATGCCTACGAAATCCATGTGTTATTTATTTTATAGAAATAAAGATATAAAGGCAAAGAAATAGATGTGAGTTTTAAAAGATATTGCCTTAGTTAACTGTTTAGCATATTATTTAGTTAGAAGAGGTACACCCTCTCACTATGGGTCCCGTTCTAACTAGCCAGGGCCAATAGTAGCGCTGCGATTATTGTGAGGATAATCGCTTTTTTTATTAAACGCATTGTCTCATCACCTCCACACGAGTGTGAAAAGCGACGAGAGGGATGTACCCCACCGATTACTCGGCAGTAATAATCTCTCATAAATAGGGATAATAATCAAAGATTATTTTCGTGGTCATTTTTTATCCTTATATCTTTATTTAGTTAATACTAAGTAGTAAGTAAATAAGATATATAAAATAAAGATATTAGGATACTTTTTTGTTTTTTTATTTAATAAAACAAAGTTGTTTGATATTATAATGACATTATGATTAAAAGTAACATTTCCTGGGATGAATATTTTATGGGTATCGCCGTGCTCTCAGCGATGCGTAGTAAGGATCCCAACACCAAAGTGGGAGCGTGTATTGTTGATGAAAACAAAAAGGTTGTATCCATTGGATATAACGGTATGCCTATGGGCTGTGATGAAAGCAAATTATCATGGAATAGAGGCGAAGGTTTAGATAGCAAATATCTCTATGTTTGCCATGCCGAATTCAACGCTATTTTGAATAC
>JAEEGL012512446.1_pt1 | contig 14705 bp, 11 predicted proteins | sample 9134231 | NCBI WGS metagenome assembly JAEEGL01 (sample SAMN16246548, study PRJNA631951) | gut metagenome | biome: gut microbiome; feature: rumen; material: fiber-attached | host: Bos | place: Iran: Karaj | collected 2018-10 | reverse complement strand
GCAAGTCGAGAAACTCCCAGACATGGTGCATGTCGGTTTCAGCGAGGGCGATCAGATAGTAGAAAGTGACTATATTGATATGAAAGTCTTAGTAGATGGCCTGCGAATTACAGAGAACGGAGTGGACTCATTAACTTTTAGCTCCACTCCTGAAGAAGTAGTCAAATATTATAGTCAGCAGGAATGTTGCTGGCGTGGCAACAAAGAGCATGGCGCAGCTGATCCATATTGGTATACCTACGAAGATGACTTACACATGTGGAAAGACGTTAAAGGTGTTCTTCCAGATATATACGTCAACTTTTCTGGGTATATGAGCAAGCGTAACTATAAGACCAAGCGAGTTATCGATTACACCTATGGTGATTATTACTGGTACCATAATGAAAAAACGCCTACAGGCTATTCTTTCAACAACAGCAGCATCAAGTCGTTTCGTGTAAAGTTTGACAACAGCCGAAAGTTGCGTAATAAGTTGAGTCTTGTATTTAAAGAGGTATCATCTCGTTTCAAAAATATGGGAACCGTAGAGAAAGAAAATAATGGTGCGGTTGTTGTAACACTCTCAAACAACACGCGGGCTTTGGTCGCCTTTGAGAAAGACAACGTATTTGTCTTATGGGGCAACATTGCAGCCGTCAAGGACATTGACATTGACCAATACAAAGATGCGCGTGAAGAGTCTAAACGAATAAAAGACTATGATTACTTTGAGAATAAACTTGAAGGAATAGAAGTTGCCGATTCAACTGCGGTTGATACTGTCGCAGTTGCAGAATAGAATTTGAACGGCAGGCCTCACGGTCTGCCGTTTCTGATTTTTGTGGAAATATTAGCGTTCGCTATTATTCAGCGTCTTAGAAGCCTTGCAGGAAATTCAACGAACAACCGTTCACGAATAAGTCAGCAATGCCCACGCGTTGAATAAAAACAAGTTGGAGCCTCACCACATTATTGCTCTTACCTCTTTCGATGAAAGAGCGGTAGATGCCTACCAACTCCACTGGAGTATAGAATTGCACAGCTGGCAAGTTTTGATTTTCGTTAGGCATATTTATATTATATCCTATAGTAAGATAAGTAACTAAAAAATCTTTTTCCCAATTTTCAAGTCTAATGTAAATGTGCTATAAGATTTGAAGTCACGGTACATCAATGTACGTGAATCACTGCCTTCTGTAAAATGGCCAAATGGTTTATCTATATTGAGTTCTGAGGAAAAGTAGCATGCGCTATAGCTTTTTAACTTTCCTTTTTGGTTCTTTATCCATATATAACCTTGTGTAAACTTGCTCACAGGTTCCGATAGGAAATAATATCCACTATACATCAATTTAAGGAAAAATCCTTTTGATGTCATAACAACTTTACAGTATTTTACCCCTCTATAGGAACAAAACTCCTTACTTTCCAAAAGAATTGGTTCCGACAAACTTGTAAAGAATTGGCCAGTTTTATATCCAATAGGAAATTCTACAATTTTAGTTTCTTCCTTTTCCTCGTTGTTTTCTTCGTCAACCTCTTCAATTTTTTTAAAATCCTTAAACATAGGATGAGACTTATATTGAGTTTTGGACCCATTAGGAACAATAAGTTTACACTTCTGCTTTTCAAATCCATCAAAGGCATCTTCATCTATGTCTATATCTTCTGGATTCTCCACTTTGATTTCTAATTTACATAAATTGTCGCACCCGAAAAAGATACTTGTTTCCAGCTTATTTATTGTATCTGGTAATGATATAAATTCCAACGATGAATCTTCAAAAGCGAAGTAACCTATTTCTTCAACATCGTCCGGAACTTCATAATTTTTCTCCTTTCTATTAGAAGGATAAATAATGAGCTTAGTCTCGTAGTAATCATATAAAACTCCATCTATGCTGTAAAGGTCAGTGTTGCTGCTATCAACTTCTATTTCGCAGTTAAATGCAGATGCGCCAACATCTTTTACATCACATGGTATTTCTACTTCCGTGAGTCCTGTGTTTCTGAAAGCATCATATCCAATATCTTCTAGGGAGTCTGGTAATGTAATAGAGGAGATACCTTTACAGCCAGCGAAACACCTGTTGCCAATAGTCTCAAGAGATTCAGGGAAAATTACCTTGTTAATTTGTTCGTTATTCTCAAATGCTTTTTCATTTATACTTACTACTCCTTCTGGAATATCAAGTAATCCGCTAATTTCTTCGTCACTGCCAACTATCTTTTTCCCATCTTCATCGTATTTCAAGCAGCGGTTTCCTTCAATAGCGGTGATATATTTGAAATCAGTAAATCTCTCATCCTCTTTATATGTTCTTAGTGCATCAAATGGTACACGTAAGACACATTCGTCTACGTCAAATCCAGCAAAAGCATCTTCGTGAATCAAAATGTCATCTGGAGTTTCCGTTTCCATTGTAATTGTTTTCAAATTCTGACAACCCTCAAAAACAGAATCCTCCAGCTCTATGACTTCATCGTGTAGAATTATTTCTTTAGTTTTATTGTCCTTAAACGATTTAGCTCCAAGTGTAGTGATAAAATATGGAATCTTAATAGAATCAAACTGGCTGGCATTTGGGTAATTTACTAACTTATCTTTGCCTTTCTCATAACTAATTCCATTATTATCTTCGAATAATTCAACAGCTTCTGACTTTTCTTCTTGAATTATGGCTCCATGATATCTAATAATTATCAAATATAAAGATGAAGGGGATGTGGAGTAGCACCCTTTTTCGCCATAGCAAAAATCAAGATGGAATTCCAAGGAACCATCAGGAGATGTTGCTTCAAATTTAGCACTTAGAGTCATTCGTTTAGAATACATGACTCGAGTTTGCTGTGATAAAATAGATATTTTATAGTTCATAGCCTTAAACACCTCCATCCATTCATCGAAAGAATTGTCCCATGAGAAGCCAACTTTTTCCCATTCTGTAGGGAAGTCACTATTGTGTTTTGTCCAATAGATAGAAGTGAACACACCGTCTGCGTTGTGGTCCCAAAACGCAATACCATGGACTCTTGCATGTCTGTCTTTCCCTCTTTTCTCCTTTTCTACAGTTATCCCTTTTTTTTCTAATTCAGCCCACGTTGTTTTTCCAAGAGTTACTCCGAAAAGAGGGAAGAAAATATCTATAGGGGAGCTTGAATTGACATTTACTTTCTCTTTGTTTTCGATTTCTCCATCTCCAAATACTAGATTGTCTTGTTGCTCTACTTCTTCACTAACATCTTGTATCAGTTCCATGTCTTCAGTTCCTTCCGATATGTCTACAAATCGGGGGGAGCCGTTTCCTTTCAGTATAAACCTCTTAGGGGTTTCATCAATATCTTTGCCGATAAAATGGTATTTCCAGTGCCTTCGAGCATCTGGAAGTCCAAAGCGTGAATACATGCCTACGTTATCCAAGATAACGCAATCTTGCTTGTTTTCTGTAGGTCTAAGACCTCTCCCAACTTGTTGGAGATACTTCACAAGTGAGCGGGTGGGTCTGGCCAGTTGAATAAATTCTATATCAGGACAGTCAAAGCCCTCAGAGAAAATATCGACGTTTACAATGATGTCTATAAGCCCTTTTTTGAATTTGTTGACTAAATCTTTTCTCTCTGAGGCGGGAGTTTTACTATCTATACTTACAGCCTTATAACCAGCTTTTTGGTATTCAGAACAAATATGTCTAGCATGAACAATATTTATGGCATAGATGATGCCTTTCTTACCCTCAGCCAAAGCGAGGTAAGAGTCTAGTAACTGAGCGCGAATAGAGCCTATATCCATTTTCTCCTCCATTGATGATTCCTTGTACTCGCCAAATTTGTCGAGTTCAATGTTATCAATGGTTTTTTGGATATCGTTATCTCCTTTAAGAGAAAAATACTTGTATGGTGCCAAGTACCCCTGTTTGATAAAATCTTTAACTGGCATTGACAAAACCAGTTTGTTAAAAAGAGGCATGAAACTATGGTGGTTCATTCTCCAAGGAGTTGCCGTTACCCCCAGCGTTTTGGCAGCCGGGTACATCTTCCACAACTTTTTGTACGATGTAGCAAGAGCATGGTGGGCTTCATCAATTATAATAAATTGTACTTTCAGTTTAATAGCCTCTTTGAGGTTTCTTTGATTAGTAATTGTCTGTATTGAAGCCACACTGACAGGGTATTTGTAATTACGTTCTCTGCCTCCAGCTATTACATTATGGGCGACATGATATTTGGTCAGGCTCTCGTCAATCTGATCAATAAGTTCTGTTCGGTGTGCTATGATAAGTATTTTTACAGCCTCTCTTCGTTTTATACTGTATTTGTTAATGTCACTTATAATCGAGGTAAACAGGCGTGTTTTACCTGTACCCGTGGGCATCTGAAACATTACATTGTCCACTTCATCCCATGATTCAAAGATTTCTTTCTTCGCCTTTTGCTGATAAGGGCGAAGAGAAGTGTCTTCATTACAAATATCAGAATACTTAGTTATAAGCATATAAACATGAAATCATTTATTCGATGCCTAAGCATAAACACAAAACCAAAGAAATCCCATAAGTATCAGATTGAAAAACGCATCCATATTTTATTTTTTTATATATGTAACAGTAAACTCACGGCAGCGGCGGCTGGCTTGATCAGCACGGGCGACAGTGAAGGGACTGAATTTCTCGTAGATGTCAAGGCCACGGCCTAAAGTGATGTTCCAGCCATTATCGAGGATAATGCTGCGGTCGTGGTTGGCCTTGAAGTCATAGGTGAAGGTGATGCCGTAAGCAGACAGTTCATTGGCTAATTCATCGAAAATGTCTATCATTTCCGGCACCTTGTCATCATCGTTGTTTGTTGACAGATGCAGCTTGACCTCTTCGGGGTCGCTGCTGCATTCCCTGACCATCTGCACGAAGTCAATAAAGTTGTCTATCTGGAACCGTTGGCGGATGAAGGGATCTGTCACACGAATGAACTTAGCATCGCGTACATAATCACCGAACAATGACTTGTAGGTGATTCCCCTTTGGTTCAATCTCACAGACAGTTGATGTGGCTGGAGATTGGGAATGCGAGGACGCGGTTTCCTTTCTTCAGGAGGAACAGCGGACTGGCCTTCGCTCCCTTGCGTATCAGACTGAGAAGCGGGAGCCGACTCGATATTGCTATTAGACAGGTCAGGAATGTCAATAGCCACATCTTCCGGGTTGCCTTCAGTAGGCACAGCCACTGAAAGGCCAGTGATACCATTCTCAATACGCTCCAGCGTTTCCACCATTTTTTCCTCACCAGTTTTCATGTTCATGTACTTGAACTTGGCAGGCTCAGCCCGGAAGGTTTCATCGATGATATAAAGCTGATCCTTCACTCGTTTGCGGCACTCTGCAGCAAAATCAATGATTTCAAATGCTTCTTCATCGGTGAACTTTCCGTTTGGATAGAGCAGTTTCATCAGACCTGAGAATGTCTTGCGAATTGCCAGATGGTCGCGCTCAGAGAGCGAGCCATCAAATTTCGCATAGTCCTTCAGTAAGTAGGAGAAATCGCGGTTGCGCAAAGCATGAAGTGCTGCAGCCACGTAGTCAGTGATCAGACCATACGACTTACTGAAGGAGTCCTTCTTCAGCATCTTAATCTCCCATCCAGGGTTATAGAGATGGATTCGGTCGAGGAAAGCACCTTTGATGAAAGCCGTCGGTATGGACTCAAATAGATGGCTGTTCTTCAACATGTAAGGCACGGTATGCTTCGTATTACCCACGAAGCTCATAGAAGCCGTTGCCTCATGCGTGTTCTTTCCTCTGTTGAACGACTTGTTGGCGAGGTAGTTCTGCATGGTGTCAATAAGCACGGAATCAATAGACTTACCTTTCTGCTGTTCAAACTCATCCCATGCCACCACGTCCCAATAGCCAACAAGGCCAAGGATTTCTTTGTTTCCCGACATCTTCACGAAGAGGCGGGCAGACGTGACATCACCGCCAGAGACTAGCACACCGTAGGGAGATAGCTCCTGAAAGACATGGGACTTACCCGTACCTTTCGGACCCAGTTCCATGAAGTTGAAGTTGTTCTCGACATGCGGAAGCAGTCTTGAAAGAACAATGAATTTCTCTCGACGGTTCAGAATGTCCGGATTCAATCCGACGGTATGAACCAGGAAGTCGATCCATTCATCTGTTGTGAACTTTTCACGCTGCTCGATGTACTCATCAATGTCGATATTCGAAATTTGAATCGGTTTCAAATTCTGAATATCCCATCTCACTTTGATATCTTCACCACCAATGTAGCCAATGGTGACGATGCACCAAACGCCGTTGCCGGAGAGCAGTTTTGGGTTCTTTTTCACCACTTCTGCAGAGATGGGTACTCCAGACAGCGAGAGGTTAGCGAACTGTGCCTGGTATTCATCAGCCCTTTCGTTCAGCGTGACGGAAATCTTATCAATGATGCGGAAACGTCCGTTCTCTCGGATCTTTCCTTTCACCTCTTCCGCTTCTGCACGATGAACATAGTTCGTGCGTATCACGTCCTTCACCTTGGTCAGTCCTTCCTCGATGATGGCTTCATCATCGCTGGCGCAGTACTGGCCAAGCAGGTACTCCAGCACGTATGTAGGAACGGGCAGGTTGCCTTTAACCAAGAAAGCCAAGTCCTTGCGTACCACCTTGCCTATAAAGGCTTCCATTATTTTTTCTTGAAGTGTCATATCTTATTTTTTTAAGAGTCGTTTCTTATGTTATTAGCAACAATAAAACCGAGGAAACCTATGAGCAGCATACCCAACGCAGTTTGACAGCTTGCGAGGAATAATCCAACAATCTCAGCAAGACCTGGGAATGGTCCTAATGAATTGTTAAAACTATAAGAGAATGCGACCTCCATGTCATCCCCTGTTTTTTTGTAATACATATATCCAAATAATGAAATTAGAACAAAGAACCAGAAGGCAGTAGCGTGCCATTGATAACCATATCCAAACAATGCAGTTATGATACATTTTAAATATCTCCAAGAATGGAAAAAGAAATCTTTCATTTTCCCTTCGTCGAAGGCAATTGTCGCTGATAGTTTGTGGTACTTTCTTTCGTTCTGTTTAGCTTTTTTATATGCACGATTAGAGTCCCTATTAAGACCTTTCCCTGCATAAATTCCACTCAGTTGCTTATAAAATTCTGCAGCTTCATTTTTCAAATATCGCTTACTCTTCTGCTTGTTGCCTTTATTTTCTTCATGATTAAGGCTGCTGTAATTAAAACATGGGTTAAGTCTTATCCAATTAGGATAATGGCTAATTATATGCGAATAAGCTTCATAGTTTTCCTGTAGAATGCCATTTGGAATATTGTCTAATCGAATACAATTATTTTCAAAGAATGCATTTGAAAAACTGCATTGTATGAATTTGCTATTCACAAAATTTGTAGCGCCTCTAAAGCTGCAGAAATAGAAATCACTGCCGAAGAATTTACTTTCGCCCATAGAACAGTCTGTAATATGAGAATATCTAAAATCCGCAGCCATAACATACGTGTTCTTAAATCTACAGAATTCAAGTTCAGAGAGGAAGAAGTCTACTTCTTCGAGCTTCGAAATAGCTCCCCCTAAAGGCCAAGTTGGGATGTCGTAGAAATCTTTCAGCTTATTCATTTTAGGCGGCAATTTTTCTGTGACATCCTCTTTCCCAATTGCCATTTCCCATTCTGTCATTGTATGTATTCTGTCCACTTTTGATGCATTGACTGTTATGGCTCCATAATCTTTTGTGTCAAAATTACATCGGATGAGTTTAGATTGAGCAAAACTCACTTTGTTTAGGCTTGCACCAACGAAAGACAATCCAAATATCTCTTTACGTTCGTTGGTTTCTGGACGAAATCGACTAAACGCAACATTTTCAATTTTCCATCCATTGAAGTTATCACATACTTCAGAAACGTTTATTTCGGACAGATCTAAATTTGACAAGATGCCACGCTGTCTTCCATCGTTTTCCTCACAGCCATAACTTATATATGACTCGCCTAAAATTTCTTTGAACTCTTCGTTAGACTTGACAATTGTCATTTCTTCAAAGTCTACAAAGGATTGTTGCAATCTGGGATTCATGTCTTCTAAAATTTAGAAATCAGGTTCTATCAATGTGCTGTTCGTCACGTTGGCCTTTGCCAGCGGATTTAGGCGGTCGTTCTCATCGTAGATGCGGAGAGTCAACAGGCGGTTCGTCACCTGCTTGTTCAATGTCAGTTCCACTTCAAAGATGCGATTATTGAAGTTGACTGCATCCGTGCTGTTCAATACCAGTTGCTTCTCTGCTGTAACAGGAGTATCACCGTCGTAAACTGCACAGATGATTGTGCGGGCGACGGTATTCATATCGACGGCCTCAGACTGGATGAGTTTGAACTTCAAGCGACTCGACACCATATTATGCTTTTGGCCCAGAATGGTGACACCTACCTTTTCTTTCTTGTTTTCGTCCTTGTTTCTACTGTGCAGCACAGGAATGATCATTTCCTGAAGCGAAGCACCGCCATGAGCATATTTGTATGATGCTCCTGGTGCCTTTATGCGGATGGTTCCGATAGGAACAGCCACATTGATGTTGCCCTTCATGCCGGACACATCTTCGAGAGGGAAGCGCATGATGCCATGAAACTGATCGTCACTCGTTGATAAGATGTAACGCGACATCTTTTCAAGGATAGTAGATTTATCTTCAACGGCTTTGAGTTTATTGGTGTCACCTAACTCAAAGTCATTGAACAGGAAGCCGTGATCAGATGTAATCCATACGCTGCTGCTGTTGGCATCATGCAGCTTACGCACGGCTTTATCCAGTTCGTTGATGGCTTGTTCACATGCTTTTGTCAGTTCCTCCGGGCTGTCCTCATGGCCTCGCTTGTCAATGACATCTTGGAACACAACAAGCAAATCGTACTTCACCAACTCGCGGTTCTGTTCCTTGCTGTTGTGTAATACCTCATCCATATTCACGCAATGGGCGTTCGGCACGAACTTCTGCAGTTGTTTCTTTCTCTCCACATTGCCTGACAGATGTTGCTCATCAACCAGCATCTGTTTGTCAGCATAGCGCAGGGACTGATGGGGAAGCAGTGCGCACTTGGTGTACTCTGTTTCGGAGGGCAGCATGGTAATCATCGCCTCAATAGATGCTTCGTGGCGTGATTTCGCCATCTCGTAGTACAGTTCCTGTGCTACCTCATATCTCAGGCCGTCGCTGATGATCACCACCTGTTTCAGATTTGGCACATGTATATGGTTGAAGAAGGCATCTTGACGTTTCAACTGGACATCAGCGAAGGCCTGTCCTCTTTCTTCGATGCAGTGCATCCATTCCACGTTAAGGTCATTGGCTAACACCCAGTATTCATTGTCGAGACGGTTCTTAGCCTCGTCGATGGATTCTTGTGCAGGTGTGTCCTTACCTATGGCGTAGTACAGGCCAATGGCCTTACGGTATGCCGTATCTACTTTGTGGAAGGTGGTGCGATAGAACACCACATAATCATTAGGCTGGTTGAAACGCAAGGTGGCAATCGTCTTTGCGGTCAAGTAGTAGTCTGTCAACTTGGCCACAAACTGTATGGCATTCAGTAGCGTTGGTTTTTCCTCCTGCTTGATTGCCAGCGATTGCATCTTCTCACCGATGCTTTCTGCCTCTGCGGTGTGTGCCTCTGCAGCACACTTCGCAATGATGGCCCAGCATAGTTCTTCAGGAACATAGTAGTATTCGGCATCCACGCCATATATAGTTATCAGTTCCTGGACGCGAATAGTCTGTGAGAGCGTCCTGAGACTCTGGAAGAACTGCTCCTGCTTCACCTTTGGCAGTGTCTGAGCCAGTGCCAGCAGGCGGTTCATTTCTTCCAATGCCACAGAGTTGTTGACCTTATAGTCCTTGTAAGGGTCTATAGTTTGAATGGCCAGCAACTGAGTGATAGCATTGTACTTCAATGACTCAGCCACCTCTTTTATTTTATCTTCTTTGTTTATCTGCACCTGACGGCCAAAGACCAGCATGAGATGCCGCTGGAGGTCATCGAAAGCGTCCCTGCATGCCATCAGATTGTTATAGAAGAGCGATTCTTTCTTTGCGTCAAGTGCAATGATAAACAGGCGCAAGAAGATCTCATCCCATTTCAGGATATGGCTCTCTCCCAGATAGCCAGAGACCAGTCCTCGGTTAGCCAGGTCGATGCTGAACACCTGCGGATCGAGAGAATCCTTGAAGATTTTCTCGAAGCGCGACTGAGTGAACTCACCGATATGCTTTTTGATATAACTACCAAACTTGTCAATCGGCAGGCGGTGCTGCTGACAGAAGGCCTCCCATTTGATAGGCATAAACTTCATGTTAGATGCCAGCACATCGAGCAGAGGGAACTTCAGCATCGTGTCCGTGTTGGTCGGTTCCCTGTATAGTTCTTCAGGGAACAGCAACACCACTTTTTTCTCCTTCCACTCAGTATTGATCTTATACTTTGCGGTGAACCAATGGCCATCGAACACCTCGAATACATATTCCGGGTGTTCGTCCCATGGTGTCACGCTCTTATCGCTGAGCTCCGTCTGTATGTTCTGCATCTGGTCAAAGATAAACAGAACATGGAGATCTGCGTTTCTTTCAAAATATCGTTCTATCTCGTTAAATACTGCCATATGTTGGAAGATTATTTAGATTTATTCCTTTCAACTTTAACTTTTCTTTTACTTTCTGACGTATTGATTCATCCATAGACGTTTTGCCTTCGAGATCTAACCAATTTACGAGCCAGCGAGTAATATCAGATTGGTAAATGGTGTATCCCTTTTCAAGCAAGAAGAGGAGGTAGTCCATATACTTATATCTATCATACATATAAAAATATCTTTCTGACCTCTTGAAAGAAAGTTCAACAATATCGGTTGACCAGTCTTCCGAGAGTAAAGTTCCTTGTGATTTTCCAAAGTAGCCTTCACTTATAAAAAGCCCACATTGGCCGTAATATTTCCAATCCTCTAATGTCTGAGGAGGTTCCTTTGACCAGTCTCTATAGTGGTTCCTTGCGCTTTCTCTGATTCGCTCAATATCACACCTGTGATAGTCTCTGTAATGAACACGAAGGAAGTAACGTCCGAAGTCTTTATCTATAACATATAGAAACCCCAAAGGTCGTATTGTCCAATATTCATCTTTGTCATATGCACATGAGTAATAGTAATAATATACAAATTCTTCAGGTAGTGACACTCCAGGAATTGACATCTCTGCAATATATTTTATTGCGCATGAGCCATTATTTATGACCATTTCCCTAACTCTTTTCTGAACAGGCTCTGTATCAAATTCTGGACAGTGATGTATGCCACATAGATATTTGTTTTCACATCCAAATTCTTCTAATGTTTTAGAGAATGTATAAAGGCGTTCTTCTTCGACCTTTGAAAATTTCCTATTACATAATCTATTTCGAGCTCCATAGTATTTTGAGAAATAATGAATTTTGTTCAATAAAGCATGCATCGACTTGGTATCTTCTGCAGGGAGAGTACCAAATCGATTCCAGAACTTTATAACGTCTTTATATGCTCCTCTTAATTCTATTGCGCTTGGATTTTCTGTCATCTTATTTAAGTTTAGCAAGTACGTTACCAAATAGAGTGTAGTTCTTCACAACGCCATCGTCGAGGTCGAAACTGATGTTGTGGTCGGCCACTACATGCAGTTCGTCGTGGTATTCCAGACATTCCTTCAGGTCTTTCACCATCTGATTCTTCTGTCTGCGCTCCAGGGTTGTCAGCTGAGAGGCGCGGGCTTCCATATCAATCCTCTGCATATAGTCAAATAAGATCAACATTTATTTCAATTTTTTCTACCTCATTAAAAACTGTCATATTAACATACAAATTATCTATACTGTACTTCATTATGTCCACCTTGCCCTGCGCAGGTAGTACATCTGCCACTTCCTCCGCAACTATAGCATGGTGCTTTTCCATCATAATACCTGTCGCTTGAAGAATATGTCCATCCTTGACCATAGCATGCCTGACACTGTCCTGAATTATGACAGGCAGGGCAAGGAACCCAAACTGACATGGGTTGCAACTGCCTTGGTTGGGGCGTAGGTGTTGGGGCAGGACTTGGAGATGGACTTGGGGCTGGCTCAGGATCTTCTTCTACTCGCGGCCAAGCAGGGTTTTCAAAATAATAATAATCTTTTGCATATGCGTTAAAATGCCATTCTCTTATTATAAATTTTTCTCTATATACAATATGTTTCTTATTATCCTTACTAATGTAATAAATATTATCACCATTTACACTTTTGACAAGAAGATGGAAACCTTCTATATCTCTTGGACTTCTTTCTCCATCATAATACCATACAACTATTTCACCTAAATCTTCAAAGCCATCTTCAAGAGACATCTTTTTTGTTTCTTCTCTTGTTTCTTCGTTATTGGTTTGGATTTCTTCGTTAAGTTCAGATTCAACTATTTCTTTTACATAATTCCTCTTTAAAATTAACATATAATCTTTATCTCCGACCCAAGGATGTCCGATATGCTTATCTATATATGAATATAGAGAAACATTTCCATCTTCTTTTTTACTACATGTAACTCTATATAATTTGACAGGATCGAAATGCCCTTTGTTATATTTATATACATATATATCTCGAACTTCATATATTTTATTATCAGTGAAACCAGCATTTTTTACGCCAATTAAATATTGATTTATGAAAGATTCAATACCATCTCCAAAAAATAGACTTTCAAAATCATTTCTTGGTACTACAATTTTTCCCCATTTATCTGCTACTCCAAATTCAGATGTGTCATACCGATATATTATATAACCTGTAAGTTTATTGTAACTTTCTTGTTGTGATAAGATAATATGTGGTAAAGTTGATACCAAAATCGTAACAGCTGGTACGAACCATCTGATAGAATCTATTTTCGATCCTTTTGGTAACTTTGCAATCTTAACAAATCCTATTATAATTAATAATAAGGAGAGGGTTAAAACTATAAACAGTAAAAATCTAGCAGGTAATGTAGAAGCAAAGTGAATAAAAGGAGTCAAAAGATACAAAACAACTCCAAAGATAATACATATACCTGTAAATAAAATATTTTTTTTCATAATAGTTTTTATTTTAGTTTAGATAATATATTTCCGAATTCTGCATAGTTCTTGACAACACCATCGTCAAGGTCGAAGCTGATGTTGTGGTCGGCCACTACATGCAGTTCGTCGTGATACTCCAGACATTCCTTCAGGTCTTTAGCCATCTGATCCTTCTGTCTACGCTTTTGAGTTGACAGTTGAGAGGCACGGGCTTCCATATCAATCCTCTGCACATTGTCAAATATGAAGAGCACATGGAGGTCAACGTTTCTTTCAAAATATCGTTCTATCTCACTAAATACTGCCATAAGTGTTTCGTCAGTATATTTATTTTTTTAAGCACCATGTCATAAACCATAGCCAGGCAAAGAAGCCCATAATCCAATTTTCTATCAAATACTACCTTATTTTTATTTGATTAGTCTGTTTATTTTATTTTTTTCAATGCCCATGACATGATCCATAGCCAGACAAAGAATGCCATAATCCAATTTTCTATCATACTGTTATTTTGTTTTAAGGGGTTTCTTTTGAAATCTCATATAACTCTTTATCAATTTGCACTGGCCAGCCACCTCAATTGGTTTGTCATTGGTCAGGTCAAAATATGCTTTGATATTTTTCCCTATCGTGGGGTTTATCGCATGGCCTTTCGACAGGGCCTTGTAGTCGCTTAACAATCCCTCATTGGATTCAATGAGGCGGAATATGTCGAGCGTAATATCAGGATGAACGGCGCCGCCCTTCTCCAGATATAGCGCGATGGTCGTTTCCGTAAATTCCTTTATATTCATAGCCATCATTTTTTTTGATAAATAATTCTATTCACATCTTTGCCGAGTTTCCCATCACTTAATTCATCTTGCACCCAAAATAACTCGTCAAGATAATCGGCAGTATATTGAGTTGTTATCGTTCTATGCACAAGGAACAGCCAATAATGCTGTAACTTGTCCAATTTTCCTTCCAAAGGGTCTTGATAGTAGTCATTACTTGCTTTTAGATAATCATTAAGCATATCCGAGCGTACTACACACCAAGTTTCTTCATATCCGTAAACATCAGCAACCAAGTTAATTGGCTCCTCCCTGGAGCCTCTTGTGCCATCCTGTACCGCATTTAATATATAATATTCGACAGGCCGTTTGCCCTTCTCCTCGATTACGAATGTAGAAGAATCCGTTTTTGTGATTAAGGTTTTTCTTTGTTCAACCTTAACTTCATCATCGAACTTGTCATAATACTTGATGCTTTTGTATAATAGTTGAGCATTGCAGACAATGCCTGTCAATGCGAAAACCATTGTTAATAGAAACTTTTTCATCCTATATCATTTTATGTTTTATTTCAATTTTGCAAGTACATTACCAAATTTAGCATAGTTCTTGACTACGCCATCATCGAGGTCGAACGTGATGTTGTGGTCGGCCACTACATGCAGTTCGTCGTGATACTCCAGACATTCCTTCAGGTCTTTTGCCATCTGATCCTTCAGCCTACGCTCCTGCGTTGACAGTTGCGAAGCACGGCTTTCCATCTCAGCGATATGGTTCTTCAGCCATTCGATGTGCGGTAACAGGTACTT
>JAEEGL011936630.1_pt1 | contig 14705 bp, 8 predicted proteins | sample 9134231 | NCBI WGS metagenome assembly JAEEGL01 (sample SAMN16246548, study PRJNA631951) | gut metagenome | biome: gut microbiome; feature: rumen; material: fiber-attached | host: Bos | place: Iran: Karaj | collected 2018-10 | reverse complement strand
GGGGGACACTCACAGCGACACTTACTTCTCTCCCGACCTGTTTGGCTCCACCGCAGAAGAACGCCTGTTCGGATTGCTCACCCTCCAGTGTGGGGGCAACTATGTCCACGAAGCTTTTGGCCCCATGGCCAGCGACAGCCATGGCATCTATGTCCCCCTGGTTCGCGACGTGACACTGCGAGGCGGCGACCGGTGCTGGTACGACAAAGGCCGGACTTGGGCGGTCAAGGACGATCCCCAGTGCGATGCCGTCATCAGCGAGCTCCAGCAGGCTGCCGGGCTTGCCGATTCGCACGTAGAACTCAACGACAGCGTCGTCAAGCTGGCCATGATGAGCGGCGGACGAGTGACGGCGGGCGAGCCCCATCCCTTCAACACCCACATGCAGAGCGCCGTGTCATCATCTTATCTGAACAAGAAATACAGTTCTTTGGATCAAAGCGTCTTCTACTTCAAGCCCGAGGCCGACGCGCCCTCCTACTGGTGGGCCGAAGCCTACTATTCCACTCGGTCACGGAGGATGGTGGCCGTGCATCTGCATGCCGTCTATAAGCTCTACGCAGCAGACTGCCCTGACCTCCTCGCCAATCGAAGGTTCGTAGAGGGTAGAGTAGTGAACGAGCAAGGCCAGCCGCTAGCTGATGCTCACATAAGCTTCGGCGCTTTCCACTCCTCTGGCCCGGATACATCAACAACAACAGATGCCGATGGTCACTTCTCATTCTGGATGCCCTTCCGCGATGCTCCTGTCTGGGTGCATTGCTGGGGCTATCAGAGCGTAAAGGCCCAGCCCGCTGATTCCGCCATGACTATTCGCATGAAAGCAATCTCGCTCATCCTTCCTGGACTCAGGCGATACCTCAACGCCGAGGACTACAAAGGACTCAAAGGACTCAAAGGAAAGAAGGAGCTGAAAGGGATAATAGACTAAATAAATAAAGCAGGTAGATAAGTAGTTTAAATCAGTTTTTTAGGTAAAGCATGAAGGCCCCCTGCTACGTTGTGTTGACGTGGCGGGGGCTATATCGTCGTACTGTCGTGATGAAGAGGCGTTTTCTTACCTTGATGTGATGATTCAACACAAAAGAAGGTTAAAAGCGCTCACTCAACACATAATGGTGTTAAAAGTGTATCCGAATTCTTGTTTGAAATGGCATTGATCACTACTTTTGCCATCGAAATCCTCAAGAATTCATCAATTTAAGCCTCCCTATGTTTAAACTCACAGCCAAAGAAGAAGAGGTGATGGAGCACATCTGGACGCTCGGCACCTGTGCACCCAAGGATGTCGTGGCCCTCTATTCTGACGACGAACGACCACATATCAACAGCGTGGCCAACGCCTTCCAGTCCTTAGAGAAGAAAGGTTACCTCACGCATCGCCAGCGCGGGCGCGGCGCCACGAGAGTACAAACTGCTCAGATAGCCGTCCGCGCCTGTCTGCCTGTATATTCCCCATTCAGTCGCCCCCTTGAAGACAGCAAGTCCCGCCGCGTCCAAATGACGTAGCGGGACTTCTTGCAGATGACGTCTTGTCCGCTTCGTCTTATTTGTCGTCCTTGAAGAAGGAGCCCTTTTTGAGGGAGATTCCTTCGGAGAGCATACAGTTGAAATGAATGCGCGCGTTGCGTTCACGCATGAACATCCTCTCCGTGCCCTTGGCATCCTGCGTGAATTCCAGGTGCTCGTCGATAGCCATGGAGTGAGCCATGCTCTCGACGTCCAGGTTGTCCGTGCCGATGAGCGTGAAGGTCCACCCTTGCTCCTTCAGCTTCTCGATGAGGTTCTTCACCATCGTGAGCGTGAACTCGTGCGAGTCGTTCTCATAGCCGTCAGTGATGATTGTCACCAGCGCCTGGTCATCCTTGCCCATGAGCGCGTTGACCTTGCCCACCGACTCGCCGATGGCATCGTACAGAGGCGTGCAGCCGCAGGGCGAGTAGTCCTTCGCCTTGAGGGGCTCTGCCTCCGAGGCCGGAGTGTTGAAGTACTTGTAGTTGCGGTGGTTGCTGTCGAAGAAGAGCAGGCTCACGTTCTGCTCCAAGTCGGGGTGCTGCTTCGAGAGCAGGCGCACCGTCTCGAGCGTTTCGTTGAGGCCGCTGAGTGCTTGTTTCTGAATGACGGACATGCTGCCGCTTTCGTCTACGATAATCAGGTTGAATACTCGTTTCATGAGAATAAATTTTTAAGTAGATGAGTAAAATAGTTATATGTTGTTTTAGATTCTGTTAGATTTCTTTGGTGTTCTATTTATATAAAGGAATGAAGCCGCAAATAATTAAGGCCGTTGAAAACTTTTTCTGCATTTTCTGCATTTTTTCTCCAAAAAGCTTTCGCGTACACACCTTTTTCACTACTTTTGCGCTATGACAGACGAAGAAATCATCCAAGGGCTCAAGCGCGGCGACGAGGACATCACCCGCCGCTACTTCTACGGCATCCTGCGCATCGCCTACCGCGTCTATGACCAGCGCTACCAACTCAGCCACAAGACCGACATGGACTTCTACTCGCTGGCCCACGACTACTACATGCGCCTGCTCATGGGCGACTGGCAGCAGCTGGAGGCCCGTCGCGAAGGCGTCTCCTTGCGCACGTGGCTCACGGGAGGCTTCCGATTCCTCATCATGGACCGCCTGAAGACCTACCGCCCCGTGGGCAACGACCTCGGCGAGCTTCGCTTCGACGTGCCCGACGACCACTTCGCCGAAGACGTGCGTCAGATGCTCGAGGAAGCCATTGACCGCCTTTTCTGGGGCGACCGCAGTTCCCAGGCCATCCTGCGCATGATTCTCATCGCGGGCTTTAAGAGCAAGGACGTCGCCCTGCAACTCGGCGTCTCGCCCTCCGCCGTCTCCCAGCGCTACCGCAGGATGATGGACAACGTCATCATCCCCTATTTCAAGCACAACTACGAGAGCGAGCTCCTCTCCACCTCGTCGGTCATCTTCAGCATTGCTAAGGACAGCAGCTGCGACTTGCAGTCCAAGAGTTTCTTCCCGTCAACCCCCAAAACCTCTTATTCAACCCCCAACCATCCCACTCGTATGAACCTTCGACGCATCACCCCCGATTTCATCAAGCAACTCAGCGACAACGAGATTTTCGTCTTCGGCAGCAACCTCGCCGGCATGCATGGCGGCGGCGCAGCCTACATCGCCTTCAAGCAGTTCGGTGCCCGCATCGGCCAAGGCGTGGGACTGCAAGGCCAGAGCTACGCCATCCCCACTATGCAAGGCGGCGTGGAGACCATCGCACCCTATGTCGATGAGTTCATCGCCTTCGCGCGCCAGCACCCCGAACTCCATTTCCTCGTCACCCGCATCGGTTGTGGCATCGCAGGCTTCGATGACGAGGACATCGCCCCTCTCTTCGCCGCGGCTCGCAACGTCGAGAACATCTCCTTGCCCAAGGAATTCTGGGACGTGCTCTCCTGAGCCTCCCTCCCTTGCTTCGGCGCGGTTCCATCACTTGCTTAGCCTCGGTTCCCTCCCTTGCTTAGCCGCGGTTCCTTCCTTAGCCGCGGTTTAACCCTCGTTTCGGTTCCCTCCTTTGCTTAGCCTCGGTTCCCTCCCTCCGTACATGGAGAGCACTCCGTAGGCGGAACGCTTACCCTATCCACCCTCGGCCCTTCACGTACTATACGCGCAGTCCTTCACGTATATATGCACAGCCCTTCACGTATATTCGTAAAGCCTCATGCGTATATACGTGCGAGGCGATGCGTCCGTATGTGCAGCGCACGGCGTCCCTATCTTCTCACTTGCTGATTTTCGCCTATGAAGTTAGTGGAAAAACGGCGCACATGAGCCGCTTTGTCGTCAAACAGCCGTAAGGGGAGCGATAAAAACGGACTTTATCATCAATTTTCCGTCAAGCGGAAGGCGCGAATCGGATTTTTTCGTACTTTTGGGGTGTGAAACTGCACTTTGAACGCACAAAACGATACGACCATGCAACGATTCATCTCGCACACAAAAGCTTTTCTCCTCTGCCTGTCGGCTGCCTGCTCGCTGCAGGCGAACGCCCAGTATCTCGCTGGACGCTACGATGCTGCGGCAGAGCCACAGCCTGCACGGAAGTGGGCGACGGGCGAGGAGCACTATGGGTGAGGATCGTTATGAGTAAGGATTGCTATGAGTAAGGAGCACTATGGCGGACGCCGGGCGCTACGGCCTAAGGTACAGGCGGCAAGAAGGGCAGAAGAGGGAAGAGGAAGAGGGAGCCTGCATGGAGTGGAAGAGCAGGAGAGGAAGAGGGGAAGAGGAAGAGGGAGCCTGCATGGAGTGGAAGAGCAGGAGAGGAAGAGGGGAAGAGGAAGAGGGGGCCTGCAAGGAGTGGAAGAGCAGGAGAGGAAGAGGGGAGAGGAAGAGGGAGCCTGCATGGAGTGGAAGAGCAGGAGAGGAGGAGGGGAAGAGGAAGAGGGGGCCTGCAAGGGGGGGGATAGCCGGGTAGAATTTTCGGCTCGGGTCTTACAAGGATGCCAACGGGCAGCTAATGGCTGATAGACTGCCATTTCTTTGGTCTTAGATATTTTTAGCGGACACCAATAAAAAGAAAACTGAAAAGGGAGGGGTTGCGGAAAAGAAAAGGAAAGGAAAAAGGAAGGGCAACTGAAAAAGAAAAGGTTACTGAAAAAGAAAGGGTTACGCCGTGAAGCGCAACCCTTTTTTCAATTATCTGCTTGAAACTTAACGCAGGACCTTGGAGGCGCTGACGCTGCCGTCGGTCATTGTGCGCTTGACGATGGTGATGCCGCGAGCAGGTTGGCTGACGCGACGACCGTCGACGTTGTAGTAGGAGGTGGTGGCGAGCGGAGCAGAGGTGCGCTGCACGTCGATGATGCCTACGGGAACCTCGTCGCTCTCGTAGAAGAGCTGGAAGTTGTCGAGCTTGAACCAACCGGCGCTGTCGTACTTGTGGGCTGTGCCGTCGGGGTCGACGTTATTCGTGCGGAAACCGATGGTGAGCAGGCCGTCCTCGCCTACGACGCAGGTGAGCTCCATGTGGTGGGGGCAGGAGGTGACGCCATAGGGGGACTCGTTGACGTAGCCAGCGTAGTTCATGTGCTTGTATTGAGCGTCGGGGTGAGCGGCGTCGAGTGCCATAGCGGCAATCATATCGTCGGTGTCGTTGAGGCGCTCGGCATAAGTGGCTTCAGCACCGTACATCTGAACGTAGTCGTTGGCGAAGATGCGCTGCGTGGTGACGCAGTGGCCGCCCCAGTTGTACTGCACGACCATGTCGCAGGAGAGGATGTAGACGCCCTTGGGCAGGCCCTTGAAGGTCTGAGAGAGCTCTACCTCGGGCACGTTGGCTGCCCAGATGCCGAAGACGTGTGTGCCGTCGGTGTACTGCACGGACCAAGGCTCGCCCTGCTCGTCGACCTCGTCGATGGCGTCGCCCGAGTTGATGGCACACCAGCCGAGGCTGGCACCAGCCTTACCGTAGTCGGCACTGGTGGCGCAAGGCTGACCGTTGAGCGAGAGTGTCCAACCGGCAGGGGGATTGACGACGCCGTCGGAGTTGTTGCCGCCCTGTGCGGAGAGGTCCTCGAAGCTCGGATTGATGATGATAGCGGCGTATTCGCCCACCTGAATGCCGGTCTTGAGTACATCGGCATAGGCTTGGTTGAGGGCCGCGATGGAAGCATCGATGCCAGCCTCGTCGAGACGGCCTTCGTCAAGATCGCCCTCGCAATCCTCGATGAGTTCCAAGTAGGCAGCCTTGCCCGTGTACTGGTCGCCCAGTTCTTCGTACTTCAAGTAGGCCTCCTCGATGGCAGCCATGAAGCGCTGGTAGGCGGCAATGGAAGCCTTGACGACCTCGAGCTTGTCGCAGAGGGTGGTGATGATGGTGTTGATCTCGCTGGCGGGCGTTTCGGCGCTGACCTGGCTGTACTTGTCGACAATCGCCATGACCTCATGCTGGAGTGAGGCTTGCATGTACTCGCCGGAGAAGTTCTGGAAGATGTTGATGTAGTGGTTGGCCACGTTAGCGGCATCCTCGCCGTCGTAGCCTACCTTCTCGATGCGGAAGTTGTCGACCTTGAACCAGCCGTCGCCACCGGCGCTGTTTGACGAGGAGCGCTGTGCGGCACGATAGTTGCCATCGGTGCGTACGCCGAAGCGGAGAGTGCCATCGTAGACATAGGCGCGAACCTCCATCTCCTGGAGCAGGCGGTCGGTGACGGGCTCCTCGAGCGCAGCGAAAGCAGGCACCTCGGAGGCATCGAGCAGCGAGAGGTCGTAGTCGGTCTCGGCAGCGAAGTATGTGACGTTGTGGTTGCCGAAGAGGCGTTGGGTGGTGCGGCGCGAGCCGTTGCCGTTAGCGCCTACCATGAGGCCTGCACGGACGATGTAAGTGCCGTTCTCGAGGCCTGTGATCTGCTGCGAAATCTCGTATTGGGGCACGCCGCTTGTCCAGAGGCCGAAGCCCATCTCGCCCTCCTTGGGGTCGCCTTCGCAGTCGTTGTTGGCGCCATGCCAGGCTGAGATGCCGGCACCGCGGACGTCGTCGGCGGTAACCACTTGTTTGCCGGCTACGAAGACTTCCCAACCGACTGGAGCATCGGCGACGCCGCTCGTCTGCATGCCACCTTGCACGGTGAGGTCCTCGAAGCTCATGTTCTGACCCATCGAGGTGAGGTCGCCACCGCCCTGAAGGAAGGCATTGATGGCGTCGCGGAGCGTCTCGATGGCAGCTTCGACCTCGTCGGTCTCGACCTTCGAATCGAAGTCCTCCATGGCCTTCTTGATGGCGGCCGTGAGGGTCGCATCGGGCTCCTCGAGAGCCTTGGCTTCCTCGATGACGGAGCGGAACGTGCGCTTAGCGGCAATCATGGCGGTGATGTCCTCGGGATTGCTGGACGGACTCTGGTAGAGGTTGGTAGCAGCGTCGAGCGTAGCCTTGAGGCCTGCGGTGTAGTCGTCGTTGTCGATCTCGTCGGCCAGCTGCTGCAGGGCGAAGTAAGCGCCATAGAGGGCGACGTGGGTGGGGAGGTCTTCGACGCTGATGAAAGCCCAGTTCTCGGAGGTGTGGTCGATCATCTGTGCACGTCCGGTCTCGTCGAGGACGTACATGACGGTGGCGTCGCCGCCCTTCCAGTAGTACTTGTCGGGGTCGTAGTTCTCCTCATCGAAATCGACGGAGACAGCTCCCCCGGCATAATCCGGGTAGTAGGGCTGACCGTTGACGACTTCGTTGATGACGAAGTACTGATTGAAGGCGTTCAAGTGGAGGTGGTAGCCGCTGATGCCGTTGGCGTGTCCGTCCATGGCGCGCAGCTTGTAGAAGCCTTCGATGTCGCCTTCCTCGAGCTGCCAGGTGGCGAGTTCGGTGGTGTTGGTGTTGAGGTTGCCGCCGCTGTTGTAGATGGCCAGATAGTTGCGGGTGTCGTCCTTGGCATAGTAGAACGACCACGAACCGTCGTCATTCTTCTGAGCGGTGAAGGCATACTGGTCGTAGTGGGAATCGGAGACACCGAGGAAGTAGAGGGCTCCGTCCCAGCTGGTGCGGCTCATGTAGCCGTCGGGGCGGTTGGCATTGACCAACAGGTACTGGCCGCCATCCTCGGGAGCACCTGCAGGAGTGACAGGGGGCTCGATGGCCTGTGCCGTCATGGCGGGTCCTGCCAGAGCTAACATCAGCAGAGTGTTAGAGAAGAATTTTTTCATAGATGTAGTGAATTGATAATAATAATGATTTGGGAATTATGATCGAAACGGAGTTGGCGTCATCCTCGTCCTCAAGTCGTTGATTTTGACGTTGCAAAGTAACAAGGAAAATGTCGTTTGAGCGTAAAACAAATGAAGATAGAATTATAACAAATGTTGAAAGGACGCTATTGAACGTGAGTTCCGATGAGGTCGAGATGATGAAAGCCGTCGTCTACGTCACTGGAATAGGGCGTAGAGATGACGCAATGGTCTGCGCTGGCGGCGGTGGTACTCACGGCTTCAGGATCTTGCGTCCTCCAGTGATATAGAGGCCGTGGCTGGGCTCGCTGATGAGCTGGCCTTGGAGGTTGTAGACGTTCGACTGCGGAGCGGGAGTTTGCGATGAGCCGATGGTCTTGATGGCGTCGGGTTCGACAGGCTTCTTGTCGCCGAGGCGGAAGAGGCGCACGCCGTGGCTGGGCACCGTGGTGGTGAGGGTGCCTGCTGCCGTGCCGAGGTCTTGGCGGGCCCAGATGTCGTGGACGGGGACGGCTTCGTCGGCTGCATAGCCTAGGCGGGTGAGGTCGAAGGTGTAGGCCTCGGTGGCGTCATCGGCGACGACGTAGACCAGGAACTCCATGGTCGTTCCCGAGGAGGACGTGTTGTCGGTGTCGCAGCTGGAGTCGTATCCGCAGAGCGCGCGGAAGGTGGTGAAGGTGTGCCCCTCGGGGAGGTCGTAGACGAGCGTGCACTGGGCATTCATGCCGAGTCCCGAGGCGTAGGTCTGTCCGTCGATGCGCAAGGGCGTGTTCTCGACGCTGCGATTCACGTGCAGCGAGCCCCATTCCGAGGTGTAGCTGGTAGGCGTGAGTGATGTGAGAGGCGTCTCGGCGCCATCGGCATCAATGATAACGGGATTGGCGAGGTCGGCGCGATCGTAGGCAAAGCCGTCGCCGTAGTTGCTGACGACGATGCGTAGCTGGCTGGCGCCCTTGATGTCGGCTGTGAGGGTGGCGCTCTTCTTGCCCTTGCGTGAGATGAGGCCTGAGCGAGCGGCGGCATCGTCTTGCTCGGCTGTGAGGGGGTTCTGGGCAAAGACCATGAATCGGATGCTGGTGGTGGCTCCGTTCTGTCCGATGCCCGAGTCGTCGGCAGCTGCCAAGGCACGGAAACGTACGACGTCCATCTCGTCGGGAATCTGGAAGAAGAGTGCGGCGTTAGCGTCTGTGGAGAAGCCGCGGTCGTAGGTGGTGCCCATGACGCGCATCTTTCCGCCATTGTCGACGTTCTGGTTCTCACGCACGCGATTAAAATAGGAAGCGGTGAAGTCGCGGGTCTTGTAGGAGCCAGTGAGCGGTACTTCGGTGCCGTCGCGAAGGACGAGCGTCGGGTTGATCCAGTCGCCGTGGTCGTAGTTGAAGTTGTCGCCGCCATCGTCCACGACCAGCACGAGCGTCTTCTCGCCCTCGGGCCAGGGGATGTCGACGTCGACCGCATGTCCGTCGGTGGTATAGGCTACGGTCTCGGAGCGGTAGAGTGCTTTGGCGCCCACGATCCAACGTGTGTTGTCGCGCTGGAAGAGCGCCAGGTAGCGATTGCCGGTGGCGGGGTCGAGGGACGTCCAGGCGACGTGCCCGAGGTCCTCGTCGTTCATCACCTCGTGAGCGTTCTCGCCGTACTTGTGCATCTGGTGGTACTCCTCGTTGTTGAGGAGCGCGAGGGTGAAATCGTCGTTGCGCGTCATCTCGCCACCGAAGAAGAGGGGTGAATGGCAGATGCCCCAGAGGGTCATCATCGTCAGCTGCTCGTCCTTGGTCAGGCGCGTCCACCGTCCAGCATCGGCAGCGGTGTAGCCGGCATCGGCGATGGTCATGGCGATTTGTCCGAGGGGCAGCATGTCGCAGTCGGCATAGTTGCCGGGTCGGGTGACGTTCTCCCATGCGTGAGCCTCGTTGAAGACGGCGTCGACAGCGCTCCAGGTGTCCCAGAGGTCGTCCATCATTCGCCACATGTTGGCGTTGGCAAGACATTCGTCGGCATACTGGTACTGGGTCTTTCCGGGGCTTAGGGAGAGCACGATGGGGCGTCCCGTCTGGTCGATGGCGCGGCGTATCATGTGAATCTCATCGGTGTAGAAAGGGCGTGAGAGGTCGTCGACCTTGATGAAATCAACGCCCCACGAGGCGTAGAGGTCCATGATGCTGTTGTAGTAGAGCTGGCCGTATTCATTATCGCGCACGCGCAAGTTGTCCTTCAGCCAGGTGCAGGGCGAGGTGGTGCCGCTGTAGACTTGCGTCCATGGCGTCTGTTCGCTGCCTTTGAGCTTGTAGTTGCTGCCGACGACAGCCTTTGGGACGCCGCGCATGATGTGAATGCCGAACTTAAGGCCCATGGCGTGCAGGCGGTCGGCGAGTGCACGGAAGCCTTGGTTCTGTCCGTCGACCATGCACGAAGGGAAGCGTGTGGGCGAGGGCAGGTAGCGCCCGTATTCGTCGAGGACATAGTCTTGGGTGCCGCGTTGGTTGTAGTTGCCTCCGCCGAGCGAGGGGTGGTTGCAGTACCAACGGATGTCGATGACGACGTACTGCCATCCATGGCGGACGAGGTCATTGTCGACGAGGTATTGTGCGTTCTGCATCACCTCCTTCTCGGTGACGCTGGAGTAGTAGCAATCCCATGAGTTCCACCCCATTGGAGGTGTCATTGCCCACGAGCGGAACGTGGCGACGTCGTCGTCGGCAGCTGATGCGATTGAAGACGAAAGCAGTAGCAACACGAGGGCGCTGCTGCGGAGAAGGAAGTGCCGGAGGGTAGAATAGAGTTTTCTCATTTGCTGAATGAAGTTGGTAGATTTGTTAGTTTGTTTGTTTATTTATTTATTTGCCTTGCTTGATAATAAGAAAAAGAAGGGGCAACGAATCGTTACCCCTTCATGGCGACAGCATCGAGCATCAAGGCGCAGTCGATGGCTGTGAAATGCTGAGCCAGCAGCGTGCGGGCATCCTCGCGGAAAGCCTCCGTCCAATGGGCGAAATGCTGCCGCTTGGCTGCGGGCGTGCGGTTGAAGGTCGTCTGCGACTCTCGGTAGGCGTTGATGGCTTCGGCCGTGAGTCCTTGCAGCCAGAGGGCATGACCGCGATTGAGGTGGTCCTCCCATGTGGCGCGATTGAGCTGGATGAGTTGGCCGTAGTAGTTGCAGGCACGCTCGTACTTGCCTTGATGGATAGAGCACCATGCGATGGCTCGGCGTGCCAGGTTAAGGTGGCGTCCCAGAAGCTCGAGGCGGAAGAAGTGTTGTACGGCTTCGTCCCAACGGCTGAGCTGGATGAGGCATCGCCCTATCTCCTCGATGAGGTCGAGGGTCTCGGGTTCAGGGTTTTCTTCGTCGGACTCCTCGAGTTGGAGTTTCAGTTCGTCTTGCAGCAGCGGCAGGGCGTCGTGCCACTGTCCGAGCGCTTCGTAGCAGCGGGCCATGGAGAGCGAGACGGTTCGTTTGTCATCCTCGAAAATCCGCACCTGCTGGTAGGCGCTGAGCGCGCGCTTCCACTGCTTGCATTGCATGAAGACATCGCCTTGCTCTTGCAGCAACCACACGCTGACGCCGAAGGCCTCCACGGCAGCGTCGATGAGGGCTAATGCTTGTTGGCAGTCGCCGAAGACATAGCAGACGTCGATGCTCGCCTCGAGGTCGGCCGACGAGGTGAAGAGACCCTTGAAGATGGGCAGCGTGGGGAGTTCGTGGCGATAAGCGGGATTGAAGGGGAGGTAGGAGTGCTCCTTTTGGGTGTCGTAGAAATAGCGATGCAGGCTTTGGCAATACGCCGTGAAGGGATTGAGGTTGACAATCTGCGGCGTCTCGGGAGGCAAGTCCGTGTACTGGCTTTCCATCTCTTCGAGAGCCTCGTGCAGCTTCGCCCTAAAGCTATCATTGGCTCGTGCGCGAACGGCCATCATCATGCTGGCATAGGAGTAGCAGTCGCTGTCGCAGAAGCGGTTGGCGTACATGATGGCGAGCGTCATGAGGTCGGGGTTGCCGTTAGGGAGTGTGATGCCAGGCTTGATGTCGGGCACCAAGCGGCTGAAGGGGTAGAACCAGTGAGCGGGCGTGCGGAAGAAGGGGAACGCCTTCATGAAGCTGAAGCTGGGCTTGTTGATGTCGAGGTCGGACTGCCGCATCTGGTCGACTTTGCGAGCATGTTCGGCCAGTTTGTCGAAGAGGTGCTCGTCCTTGAGCGAATCAAAACTAATCTGCTTGATGTCAATATGGAAGCCACCCTTCTCGTTCCCGTTATCGGCCTTCAAGTTTGAAGCGTCAGTTTGAGCCGGGAGTTGGTTTTCGTTATCGTTATCGTTAACGTTATCGTTCTTCAAGTTTGAAGCGTCGCTTTGCGCCGAGCGCCCGTTAACGTTCCCGTTCCCGTTATCGTTCCCGTTCCCGTCTTCGTTATCTGCAAGATGCGGTTGCACTTTCTCAAAGGTATCGCGAATGATGTGCATGATGTCGTCCACGCGATGCTCTACGCTGTCGACGAGCGACTGGCAGGTGAAGGCGTGGAGGAGCGTCTCCATGTGGCTTTGCACATAATCCCGCTGGAAGAATGCGCGAATCAGCTGGGTGTCCTGAGGGAAGAGTTCGAGGACGGAGGAATAGCGCTGACAGATGACCGCCAGGGCTACGGCCACGCGTGCCTGCAAGTCGTTACTTTCGCGCTCTGAGTCGCCTTCTTGCGGTGTGCCGAGGGCTATGAGCAGTTCCACCTTGCTGGGCAGGAAGCTCTCCAAGAGGCTCAGCAGGAGGGCACCAACGAGGGTGCGACGGACGAAACAGTCAGCGCTGAGGAGGGTCTTGCAAAGCGTCGGGCCGTAGACGAGCGAGTCGGGCTGATGGCACCAAAGGAAGTTGAAGGCGGCGTCAAGTTGTTGGTAATAGATAGGCTCTCCCTCGTTGAGGCTGTTGAGGTTCTGGAGATGCAGGACGATGTCGTCGTCGGTGATGGTAGCGAACAGGCCTGCTGTCTTGGCGTAGGTCGACGCCTCGGGGTGAGTGCATGCCCATCGGTGGCGGGCGGTCTGAAGCAGTTGGAACGCCTGCTGTAAGAGCGCTTCCGACTTGGACAATAGCGCTTTGTGCGCGTCGGGCGTCAGTATGAATTTCAGGACGACGCCGTAGTTGTTGCGGAGCTTCTTGATTTCGTCTGTCAGATGGTTGTCGCCGAACGGGGGCAGGTCCTTCACGATGGCTTCGGTGAGTGACAGCGCATCGAAGAATCGCCGTTCGGCAAAGGCCTCTTCGGCTTCGGAACAAATCTTGTTGAACGCTTTAATTACCATAAAGGTCGTAGATGAGGGAGTCGGCGGTGTAGTTCTTCTTGACTTTGCCTCGTCCGCGAAGCCATTGCAGGGCTGCATCGGCATCCGCTTGTCGCGGTCGGGTGAGAGGCGTGAAGGACGGCAGTCGCGTGATGAGTGAATCGATGAGGGTGTCGGGTGTCAGGCAGAGTGTGGCGAGCAACGAGGGCATGCTGTCGCGTAGGGCTGGCTCGATGGCATACTGGGCCACGGCTTGGTCGTAGCCTTTCATGAGCAGGTTGAGCTGTTCGCGGCGTGAGTCGTCGTTGAGGCAACCCTTGCTGACGAGGAGGGCCACCAGCTGCGGATGCAGGTCGCGTGTCGAGAAGTTGCGTCTGTTGCCTCGCAGTGAGGCTTCGGTGGCATAGGGTTCGGGCAGGAAGGCGGCGTCCATGGTGCCGTTGCAGAGCATGTCGGTGCGGATGCGGACGTCGTTGATTTGAGGTCTGAAGATGTCGGTGCGTGCCAGGCTGGCGGTGTCGGTCAGTCGGTCGCTCCAATAGTCGGTGATGCTGTGTCGGGCTACGGCCAGCATGCGTTCCTTGAGTTGTTCGAGTTTGCGGACGCGTCCGCGATGGGTGGTGATGAGGTCCAGTCGTCCCTCGAAGGTGGCGACGGCGCGCAGTCCTACGCTGTCTTGCTGGAGCATCATGGCGCGTGCGAGGTCGCTGTAGGCGGCATGGACATGTCCGCGTGCGAGCGCCGTGTCGGTGTCGAGCTGCGCCTGATAGGTGTGGATGCGCAGGTCGAGGCCGAGCCGTTCGTAGATGCCGGTTCGCTGGGCAAGATAGAAGGGGAAGCAGTCCTCGACGGGCATCAAGGCTACATGCAAGGCTGCTGAGTCACGCCTTGCCAACTCCTCGCGCGAGAGCTTCACTTCCTCGTGGCAGGAGATGAGGAGAAGAAATGGGAGAAAAAGCAAGAAGGGGAGGAAGGCTCTCCAAGACCGCCCCCGGCCGCCTGTTGTAAGGGAGGGGAGGAGGTGGCGCGGTGAGCGCCCCTGGCTCGCGACTAACGGCCGCGGTGCCTCTGCCGAAGGGGAGGGGAGGAGGACCCACCCCCCGCTCGCCCTGTTAGGGAGGGAGCGGTCACTCTTGCGGGCTGTAATCTTCTTCATCGTTTGCAGGAGAAATAGCATTTATGGAAATGGCCCTCCCTCCATTTAGGGGTGAGGGGAGGGCCATGATTCCCTTTCTTGTTCGGTAACTGCTCGCTGGCCGTGAGGGGGAGAGCGGGGCGGGCATTCAAGCCTTCTTTAACCCTCCCTTACGGGAGGGGCACCACGGCTCTTCAGGAGCGGCCAACGGAGCACGGCTCTTCAGGAGCGGGCGTTGCGGGGGCATTCAAGCCTTCTTTAACCCTCCCTGACGGGAGGGGCACTACGGCTCTTCAGGAGCGGGGGCGCGGCGGCTCTTCAGGAGCGGCCAACGGAGGGCGGCTCTTCAAGGGCGGCCAACAGCGCTTCATCGAGCCCCTTCGCGCCAGCCCCTCCCCTCCCTGACGGGAGGGGTTGGGGGTGGGTCTTTTTCCCCCCTCCCTGACGGGAGGGGTCGGGGGTGGGTCTTTTTTATCCCTTAATAGAGCCCCTCCCCTCCCTGACGGGAGGGGTCGGGGGTGGGTCTTTTTTATCCCTTAATAGCGGCTACGCCGGGGAGGACCTTGCCTTCGATGGCTTCGAGGAGGGCACCGCCGCCAGTG
>JAEEGL017436462.1_pt1 | contig 14706 bp, 10 predicted proteins | sample 9134231 | NCBI WGS metagenome assembly JAEEGL01 (sample SAMN16246548, study PRJNA631951) | gut metagenome | biome: gut microbiome; feature: rumen; material: fiber-attached | host: Bos | place: Iran: Karaj | collected 2018-10 | reverse complement strand
TGGTGCCGTACACGCTGTTGCCGGGAATGAAGGTGAGGATGGATTCTCTCAAGCCCCAACTGTCCCGGCTGTTGGTCTTTTTCTTGCTCACTGGGCCTCACCCCTTTCCACGATATAACTGCGGGCAGGTATCTGAATGCCGTCTGCGTTCATTTCCTCGGTGCCGTAATTGACATACACCTTTGCGCCGTTTTCATAGGTGGTAACCGTCACGTCGGAACTGATCCTCTCATGGCCCACGATGGATTGATTATTCAGGCCTTCCATCGCTTTCTGATAGTTCGTGATCAGCTTCGCGGCTTCCTCTTCCCAGGAAGCATAATACGCGCCGTAATAGCCCGTATGATTGGTGTCCTGCAGGATCCGGGTATCTTCCGCCATGAATGTGAAATTCAAGCCGGCCCCGTATTCCGCGCACCGCAGCAGCTCATCCTGCCAATCGCTTGCCAGATTGATGGGTTTGCCGGTATAGCTGACAGCGCCATGGATAGCAATTTGATAGAAGGGAACCGATGCGTCAAGGATGGAATACTCAATACCGTTCAAATCCATATCGGTGACTACATCCGCATAAGGCAGCGCGTAATCGTAGCCTTCTTTGATCATCACGGCCTGTCCGGCGGCTTTGGCGCTGCTGATCGCATCGATCTGCATTTGTTTGGCCTGCTCGCGGGTGGTGAGCTCGTTAAAGTTGTAGTCGCCGCTGAGGATATTGCCCACATCCCGGAAAGCAACGCCGTAAGCATTCTTTTCTTTCAGAGAATTGATCAGATTTTGCGTCATTCTCTGGGCGTAGGAGGGCTGCACCAGATAGAAGGGGTCCTCACCATCCATGGGCTTGTAGGTAATGATGTCATAGGGATAAATCTGCACCCTCTCCCGGGTGGTATACCGGGCGGCATCCCGCTGGATGATGAATCCGTTCAGAAGCCCGCTGTCATAGGCGAAGCAGCTGATGCCGTCAAAGTAAAGCGGCACATTTTTGCTCTTGGCGTAATTGATCAGATGCGTCATGCCATTGTTTCCGCCCAGTTTGTTTTCCACATGAACGGAGGTAAGCACGCGCTGATTGATACCGCCGTTGGCCCAGCCGCTGAACCGTACGTTCAGGTTTTTCACGTTCTGATTCAGCAGACCTCCGATCAGGTTTTCAGCCTGACCAAAAGTAGTAGTCGGCACCACAGATCTGATCGGCAGACCGAATTTCACCACGCGCTTATCAATCGCGCCGACAAGCTCTACATGAACGGGCATATCGCCGTTCATTTCCTTTTCGGCCAGCTCGGGATAGCGTTCCCGCAGATAAGCGCCGTATGCGTTGGCCATATCCACATACTTGTCGCTGTCCACAAAACGGTACCGCTGCCGCAGCGTATCCGAGGGAAGCTGCTTTTCAAACATGTACACCAGCGTGCCTGTTTTATTGGAAACGTTGTACTGGTCGCCATGAAGAACGGTGTATTTGGCGCATACCCAGTTATAGCTGTTGTAGCGTTGGCTGATATCCGCCTGAACGCTGCCGTAGGAGGAAGCGCCTTCCATGATGCAGATGAAGGAACCGCCGTTCTTCGCCATGCCGAATACCGGGAAGGTGTTTTTGGTTTCGTTGATGACTTCCTTGCGGTATGTGCCGTAATCCCAGCCGTACATATTGGCGTAATAGCTGTTCTGGGAGAGCTTGGCGTTGTTGAAGTTGATCAGCGCGCCACCGCCTTCGGGCACGAACATGTAGCCCTCATCCTGCAGTCCGGCCGCACCGAACATGGGAAGCACCGTAAGAGAAGTAAGCGGATAGCTTGCGCGGTAATGGATTTTATCATAGGGAACTTCCACAATGAAATCCCCGCCGTCCAGGGAATAGCGCACGGCTACATTGAATACCGGCTTTTCCGTGATGGAAGCAGAAGCGATCAGCTGCTGATCCAGATCGAACTCCTCCTGCGTGTATCCCACCTGCACGAAGTAGTCGGATATGGTCTGGTAATCCGCTTTTTTGGAAGTGTCCAACACACGGATGGGCGCTTCCGCCGCAATGGGATACCTGGCCAGGATCGCTTCTTTTTCCTCGTCTGACTTAGTAGCCAGCGTATCGGGAGAATAGATATTATAGATGTTGCCGACCTTGCTGTTGAGCTTGGACTTGGACAGGCCCAGCTGTTCCTTCATCCGTTCGGTAAACATCTGGTATCTTTCTTCCGTGATGGCGTAAGGCAGCATGTATATCTTATCGATATCGCCGATGGAATATACGATTTCCACGGAATGATCCGTCACTTCGCTGATCGTATAGTTTCTGTTCATGATCGAACGCTGATAATTATTGAAAGAAATATCAGCGGTGCCCTTGTCTTTATCGGTGTAGGTCATGAGCAGTGTGGACTGCAAAGCGTACAGGTTTGCTGTGCTGCGTTTTGCGATTTCGTCATTCGCAGCGTTTTCGGGAATGGAGGTCCATACCCGTCCGGAAGCTTTTTCCGTCAGTTTGAAGTGCGTGGTGCCGGTATCCAGTTCAAATCTCAATGTATCGTTTTCCAGTGTGATGATTTCTGGATCGTCTTCATAGTAGGATACCACCGGAAGCGGCGTGCTTTGTTCATCCCGCTGAGAATAGAGCGGAATACCCACGAAAATCACCAGCGCGGCCAGCAGCGCCACAGCAATGATCCAGGGGATCAGGCGACGGAGAATGGATTTCTTTTTCATCTTATCTCCCCCTCCTTAATACAGCCTGAACGATGCTTCTCTGTACAGGGATACAAAGAAACTGACGGCATCGCTCAAAAGGCTGAAGAATACCAGGATCAGGAAAATGATCACCAGCGCCCCGAACACCGTGGCAAACAGGAACACCAGCGTTTTGCCCGGGCCGTAATCATGCACCTGCATCAAGCCCACGAAGGCCAGAAACAGGCACCATATGACGGAAACGCTGGCCAGCACGCTGTAATAAGCCGCTTCATCAAAGGAAATCGCATGGCTGATCAGGATCAAAGGCAGTTGGATCAGGATATAGGGTACCAGTGCGTAGCACATGGCCATATAAATATCCTTGAGGCGGCCTTTTCCATCAAACAGCGTGGACAGCGCCCAATTGGACAGGCAGAGAATCAGAAACGGCAGCAGGATGGAGCCGCATTGCTCGTATATGTTGATATACTGAATCGGCGCGGTGATGAACTGGAAATTAGTCAGCATCAGGCGCAGCACATACGTGAGCAGAAACAGGAACAGGAAGGTATGGGCTGCGGCCAGAGAACCGCGTTTTTCATGCACCAGATCCCAGAAGCCGTCAAAGGGATGGAAAATCACATACAGGCCATATTTCAGCGTTGCGATATAATGGCTCCACCTTTCCCGGCGCGTGCTTTGAGCGGTCACGTTACCGAGCGAACTTGCGGTGCTCATATGCTTCCACCTCCCCTTTCATATTCCGCACTTTTTTGATGATCAGCGGTATGATCAGCAGACACGCCACCACAGCGACAATCCAGCCGACATACTTTTCAACCAGGACTTTTCGATAGTAGCGGTAAGCCCTGCCGTAGTTTTCACGATCATGGGCCATTTTGAAGTAGTCCATGGCTTCCGCATACTTTTCCTGGCGCATCAGCGCGCGCCCGATGCCGATAAATGCCAGATTGTAATTGGCGTTCAGCTTCAGTACCTCCCGCCAGGTATCAGCGCTTCCGTCATAATCGCCCCGCAGGTACTGATCGCTGGCCTGATAGATCAGGTTGCCGTATTCAGTGGGGGTAAATACGGTAATGCTGCTTTCATTTTCATCCAGGCAGAACAGATCGTTCCCCATGTGTTCAATGGATACGGCGGACAGGAAAGCGCCTTCACTGTTGCCCTTGGTACCGAAGGCCCACAGCATGATGCCCTGCGGGTCATAACCGAACACGCGGCCGCGGGTGCGGTCAAAAGCGATATAGATATCGCTGTCCAGCACGGTAATATCCTTGAACTTGGAAGGACCATCCACCATACTGGATTCCACCCAATCCAAATCCCCGATCGGCGGATAACGGTCGTTTTTGATCAGGATATCATTGCCGATGGCGTTCAGCCGACGGATGGGCTTGGCGTTATCCCACAGCAGATCGTATTCATCAAATACGATATTGGTGGCGTAAATGAATCCGTTTTCATCGATATAGATGTTTTCATACTCTGTGGGTACGAAGTTTGCCTGTTGGGAACGCTGTTCCTTCGTGGAGAAAAACGTTTTCCAGATGTAGTCCCACAGATTATATTTTACGGTATTCGCGCCGATGAAGCCGGTAAATTCGCCGTCCGCCTCAAATTTGACCAGACCCTTGTTTACGTTGGTAGCCAGTACAAACACCCGGCCCACGCTGTCTGTTACCAGCTTGCTGGGCAGGAAGTTCAGGTTCTGATCAAACGTGCTGTCCGTGGGCTTTAGGAAGGATTGAATATAATTCAAATCCTTGTCCGCCTTGATCACGCGATAATTGTTGGTATCGGCGATATAGATATTACCCTCCGGATCAACCGAAACGTCGCTGGGCGTATTCAAGGTGGCCGGTTCCGCGCCCTGGATGGAATCAATGATCCGAATCAGGGAAAAGCCGCCGTTTTCCCGGCGAAGCTGCAAAATGCGATTATTGCCCGTATCGCATACGTAAAGGTCATTTTCGTAGGCAAACAGACTTTGGGGCCGTCTCATGGGCGTTTCCAACCCCAGGGTCGCGCTGTAAACCACCTGATCCACCCGATAGGCGTCAGGTGATTCGCGCAAATCACCCCAATAGTCATAGTTATAGGTATAGGAACTGCTGTAACCGTCCTCCGCCAGCGCGGCGCCCAGGGGAATCACCAGCATGATGGTCAGCAGCAGCGCCAGCAGCCTGGTTATCGTTTTCACTGTCTTCTTCCCTCCCGTCATTTGAAAGGATGCAACTCGTTAATCCTTCAAGCCCGAGCTGGCCATAGTTTCCATGATCCTGCTCTGGGAAAGTATGAAAACCAAGATCGGCACAGAGATGACCACCACGGTAACAGCCGCGGCTTGACCTGTACGGGCGATGCCGCCAGCCTGGATCTGCTGCAAGGCGTAGACCAGCGTCTTTTTCTCTTCGGAGCGGATGACCGTTGCAGCGTTTGTATTCCACAGACTCTGCACAGAGAAAATCATGATGGTCAGCCAGGCGGGCTTTACGTTGGGCATCACGATGGACCAGAAAATGCGAACCTCGCCCGCCCCGTCCAGATGCGCCGCTTCAATGAGAGCGGTCGGCAGGCCTTCCATGAACTGCTTCATCAGGAACAGGCCGATGGGAGCGGCAAAGGCGGGAAGAATGATGGCCCAATAAGTATCGATGATCCCAATTTTGCTCATGATAACAAAGTTGGGAATACCTGTCACATAGCCGGTAAACATCAGAGCTGTAACAACGATACTGAAGAAGGTTTTTCCGCCGGGGAAATCATACTTGGCCAGCACAAAAGCCGCCATGGAGGCAATCAGCACGTGACCTAAGGTACCGATCAGCGTGATCAGCACCGTATTGATCAAATAGCGGGAGAAGGGAATCCAGCTTTGCCCCATGGTAACGATCAGATCGCTGAAGTTGTCCAGCGTGGGATGATCCGGGAAAACCTTGGGCGGGAAGCGGAACAGCTCGTCCAGAGGCTTCAGGGATGCCGCCACAGAGAACACCAACGGGAATGCCATCAGCACCGCGATGATCAGCAGCATCGCGTAAATTCCAAAATCGCCCCAGAAGCTGCGGTTGGGCTTGCGGCGCTTGGGCTGCAGCAGGGTGATCAAGGCATAGAATCCATAAATCACCATGCCGGTAATGGCCACCACTCGTCCCAGCATATACATGGAAGCGGAGCCGTTTAAGGAATCCAGTCCGTTCGCGCCGTGTTCTTCAATATATTTTGCGGGAGCAAGATTGATTTCTTCAATGTTATTCAATTGAATATTGCAGAAAACCAGACCCGCAACAAATACCGCCAAAATAATCGCAGAAATAATGGCGAATTTCTTCTTGTTCAGCTTCGGCTTTTCTTCCTCGATCTCGCCGCGAAGCTGGGCAAGATAATGCAGTTGTGCCGCCCTGCTCTGGGTTTTGGGCTGCTCGATCTTTGTTATCGGTTTCTTTTTGTTGCTCATGTGCCCACCTTCCTCAGCGCATTCTGGATCACTTTGTTGCAAAGGATCATAATCAGGAACAGCACCGTGGCAATGGCGGATGCGTAACCCATTTCAAAACGGGAGAAGCCATAGTCAAACAGGTGCGTCACGATGGTGCGCGCAGCGTAGTCCGTGCTGGGGTATCCGGCCAGAGCCCGGGGAACGTCGCTGACGTTGAAAGCGCTGGTGATGGACATAACCGCGCCGAACAACAGCATGGGCTTCATGCTGGGCAGAGTAATGAAGTAAAGCTCCTGCCAGCGGTTGCGGATGCCGTCCACATAGCCCGCTTCATACATGCTGCGATCCACACCCTGAAGGCCGGCAACGAAAGACAGGAAGCCGGAGCCCATGCTCATCCACAGGCTGACGATGATGACCACCGGCAGAATGTATTTGGGATCCAGAAGGAACAGGATCGGCGCGTCCACCAGCCCAAACTGCAGCAGCAAGGAGTTCAGATAGCCGTAAGCGTCACCCCGGAAGATGATGGAGAATACGGTGTAAGCACCGCCGGCGATGGAAGGCGCGTAGAAGATTACCACAGCGATGGTGCGCAGCCAGCGGGGTAATTCGTTGATGAACCACGCGAACAGGAAGGACAGGATATATCCGATAGGTCCTGTGATCACGGCGATCACGAAAGTGTTTTTGATTGCCGTCAGGAACACTTCATCCTGCAAAATCAAATTGATGTAGTTTTGAAAACCGATGAACCGCGGGGGCTCCAGGATGTTGTAATAAGTGAAGCTGTAATATATGGAGGTTGCGATGGGCAGGATGAAGAAAGTGATAAACAGTACCGCATAGGGCAGCAGGAACAGATAGCACACCTTCATCCGCTTGGCTTTTTCCCAGTTATAGCGCAGGCTTTCCCGTTTTATTCCCCAGTATTTGCTCATAAACGACTGCATACGGTTTCCTCCTTTCTCCTCTTGCTCAATCAATCGGCAGGTTGAATTCCCGCCTCTTGACCTTGATTTCCTCATCAATTGTGCGCGCGTATGTCAGCAACGTTTCGCGGGCGTCTTCTTTGTTATTGATCACCCGGCGAATCGCGTTGGTCATGTGGCGGGTGGTAGAATAGCCGCCGGCGATTTCCCGGAAGCCGACAGTCTGTGCCATCTGGTTTTCCAGTACAGACAGCTGATCATTGCTCCAGGCCAATTGCTTCAGCGCTTCGGTATTTGCGGTTGTATAGCGGGCGGAGGAGCCCAGAACGGATTCAATTTCCCGGCCAAACCTTACCTGGGTATCCGTACTGACCCACCATTTCATGAATTCCCAGGAATGATTCCGGATGGTTTCATTGTCCGTTGCGATCAGCATGCAGCAGTTGCCGCCGCTGTGAACGGAGTGGTCGATGGTGCCATCCTCCTTCAAAGTGCCCGGGAACGCGGCAAAATTCCAAAGATTGCGTATTTCGGGAGCGGACACTGCCAAGGTGTTGAATTGACTGTATGAAGCCAGTCCAATGGGCATTTCACCGGAACGGAAGCGGCTGACGAAATCGTACACGGTCGGAAGTCCGTAATCGTTATACAGAGAAGTATATAGCTTGAAGGCAGAAACGCCGTTTTCGCTGTCGATCATGGTGCGCTTTGCTTCCGCATCGTAAATCTGGCCGCCATGCTGATAGATCAGAGAATTCAGAATGGACATATCAACTGTCGTAATATCCGGATAAGGTACGCCGACAGACAAGTTGTTGCCCTGAATGGTGGGCAGCAGCGCAATCAGCTCATCCCAGGTTTCCGGCACTTCCAATCCCAGCTCTTCCAGCACGTCCTCCCGGTAGAACAGCACCGAGAAGTCCTGGGTTTCAGGCAGCGCGTACACGCCGCCGTTATAACGCATGGGCGTCAGCGCGCTTTCATAGAAGGGCTTGATGACTTGTTCAAAATCGCTAAACTGCGTCAGATCCTCAACGGCATTACGCATGGCATAGTTGACCGGGAACCAAGAGCCCACAGACAGCACCACATCGGGGCCGTTGCCGGCCACGACGGCAGTCAGCAGCGTTTCGGCCAGCACCAGCTTCACGTTTACGCGAATGCCGGTTGTGGGCGTAAAGGAATCGTCCACCAAGGTCTTCAACACGGTGCTTTGATCGCGGCCAGTGGTGATCCATACCTCGATCACCTGCTCGTCGTTTTCGTCATATACATCGCCCAGCGCGTTGTAATCCACAAAATAGGAAGCAGCGGCGGAACGGATTTCATGGGCCGTTTTATCCAGGAATCCATCATGCACTTCCGGCAGCTTGGCATTTTCGCCGCTGATCACCAGCATATCCACATCCAGCTTGGTTTCAGACATGTTTTGCATGGCGGTGCCAAGGCTGGTGATATTATCCTTGAAGTTACTGAAGGATTGGGTGATGCGTTCGTTATGCGCAACAAAGCCTTCCATCTGAACGGCCAGAGTCTGCGCCACGGCCACGCGGTCGCTCTTCTGGCCGGTGATCGCTACCGTGTCATCCACAAGCTTATAGAGCCGCTTGCTTTCCAAATCCATGGCCTCGATCACGCCGGGATAAATATTCTGCAGGTTGTAATCACGGAACCGATCCGGGTTCACGCCGGTCAGTACCAGGATCTTGCGGTAAATCAGGTTCAGCCGGTAAATGCTGTCCTCCATTTGCTGCAGGATAGCGCCCATATCCCCCAGCGTAGCTTCCATACGGATGGTATGAGTGCCTGCGGACAGATAAAAACGATAAGGCGTGCCCTTTTCATCGCTCAGCGTTCTCATATCCCAGGAGGTATTGTAATCAAATGCCACGTTGCTCATGGCGTCAAACAGGATTTCACCATCCACATACACCATACGGCTGGAAACGGCACCGCGCTGATACGCCTGGCGGCCTTTGATGGAAATGGTATAGTAGCCGTCTTCCGGCACTTCCACATTCCATTCAATCCATTGTCCCGCGTTGTTCCAGGGATCGCCGCCAATATAGTTCAGCACGGTTTTGGTGACGCTGTAAGGCACGGTGGCGGGCGAAGAACGATCATAGCGGGCATACAAAGAAGGCGAAGAACGCAAAGAGGACGCTTCGCCCTGAATAATGGCCTGCCAGTTCTTGGCGGTATCGGTCATTTTCACATCCGGCTGCGCGGCGGAATACTCTTCATAAGTGGCATAATTCTGAACCGGCATCAGGGACATGGAGCGAAGCACCATCGGCTCGTTTACCGCCTTCAGGGATATGGTGTTCTCCCCCGCTTCAAAATAGAATTGATAAGGCTCCGCAACGTAGCCCATATCATCCTTGAAGCGCACCTGCTGCCAATCGAACTTTTCCACCTGGGTGGGACGGATATCGTTGCCCTGGTTATCCTGGCGCACCGGGGCTCCGTCCATCCAAAGCCGGGTTAAGGTAAGAGAGCGCGCTCCCGTAAAGGGGAGCTCGCCGTTGATGTACAGTTCCCTTTCAATGTCCACGCCCCGGGAAGCCGTCGTCAAATAATCCAGCATGATATTGTACATGCCGGTTTGTTCGACGTTCACCTTCCAGGTCACATAGGACCCATCCGGCGTGAATACGCAGGGCGCGCCATCTTCTTCCCGAAGTTCAGCATCCCCCTCAAAAGATGCGATATCCACGGGAATGACTGCCTGCCCGCTGGGTACGGAAGTATACTTCTGCAAATAGTTTGCATAAGTATCCTCTCTGCCAAGGCCGGAAATATCAGCAGACAGGTCGGCCCCTTCGTATTTCTCGTGGAAATCTCTACTTCCCCCGCCCAGCGCAACGATCAGCACGATCACTGCGGCCAGGCAAAGAATTCCGATCAACCAACCAAAACGTTTTTTTCGCATGGGCACGCCCTCTCTTTAGATTGATCTTGCGAGAATAAAAATCAGTCAAAAATAAAGCGCATTATTTGTATAATATGGCTTTATTTTTGCGATTCGCTACAATTATACTGATAAAAAGGTGTCATGTCAACCATACAAACGCTTTGTAATATAATTGTCATATTTATATTGAGCGCAAGAAAAAAGCTCTGAAACAAAAGTTTCAGAACTTTTCTATTGGCAGGGGAAGAAGGATTCGAACCCTCAACAAAGGTTTTGGAGACCCACGTGTTACCATTACACCATTCCCCTACGCAACGTGAGTATTATAACGCTGAAATGCGTTTTTGTCAACAGATTTTTTCACGAATTATCATGAAAATTGAAAAAACGGATTCTCTGTTTGCATATAAGCTGAATGATGCAAATAAAAACGGCCTCCGCGTACTGAAACAGCCGCACGGAGGCCGGTAAAAAACGTCTTACAGAATGGATATATTCGGCATCAGCAGATAAGCGGGGCCCTCATAAGCTCCCTCTGTTACTGTGTGATCAGAAAGCCGCATACCGGAAAGTACCTGGCTCAGTTTTCCGCTCATGGAGATGCCTGTGATGGGTATCCTCTTCTTTCCGTCGAAATAATAAGCAAGCCGGATTTCCCCGCCGATATAATCATTGTAAAGATCCAGCTGGATACCGGACAAAGACGCGCATTCGATGTAGGGAGCCTGGCGGATTTCTTCATCTGACAAGGTTCCGGGCACAACGCTGATATTGTTTGGCAGCGCACCGGTGGGCTCCTTCACGTCCAAATACTGTCCGAAACGGAAAGAACCATGATAATTCTCAACCACACCGTCTTTGATCACACAGGTATCCCGCAGGGCGGACCCGTCAGCGTCAAAGTACGCGCTATGTTCGCATCCAGGCAATATGGCTTTTAATGTGACGGTCAGCTTGTCCCCTGTGCCGCCCTCCTGCAGATGGTCGCCCTGCTTATGCAGATTGGCGTGAGAGTATACCACAGCGTAATTTGCGTCATAGGTTAGCTCGCACAGCAGCTCGTGGATTTCCTGAGGACGAAGAAGCACATTGATTTCCATAGGCGTTTGAGGTTTCTTCGCAATGTACCGATCCCGAACCTCCGCCATTTTGCGGGAAATTTCCGCCGTCACTTTTTCAGCGTCAAAGTCCGTAAACCGATAATCCTCGTACAGCTCCACAGATTCCTTTCCTTCTGTGAAGGTTGGAATGGCTTCAATCATCACGCGATGCAGCTTCTGTGTTTTATCCACGCCCCGGCTGTTCATCACATGTATCTGATCCCGATACAGGAAAATTTCACAGGCATTGATGGAGCCGCCTTCCACCGTATCGGCGGCAAAAACCGCGTCCGCAATTTTCTTTCCCAGGATCTGCGGATCGCAGTCCTTCATATTGGAAGGCAGTTCCTCGTTCAGTGTTCCCTCCTGTGGCAATTCATAGGGCTGATTGAACACCAGCTTGGCCCGTTTTACGGCGGCGTCGATTTTCTTTTCGATGTCCGCGTCCGTCATGGAGGAATACACGGCAAAGGACGAATCGCCTTTTTTGCCGTCATGATCCACGTATACGGTCACCTGGGTGCTCACCGTATCCGTTGCGCGCACCGTTTCCAGCTTTTTATGCACAAAGAACAGTTCGTAGGATGCGGTAGCGGTTTCGCTGATCCGCCAGCCGCTCAGCTGACTGTTGCTTTCCAATAGCGCTTTTACGTTGCTCATCCCAGCTTCACCCTCACTTTCAGATTGGGGCCCCCGTCTGAAACGCGTACCCATTCTTTATATCCCTTGCCGCACATGCCCGAGCCAATCACCTTGAAATTGTCGCTGATCATGGAAATGGATTTGAGCAAATCCGGAACGGAACCGCTCATGACCACGGGAGATACGTAATTGTCAGTCAGTTTGCCATCCACGATTTCGATGCCGTATTCGGCAGTGCATTGGATCTGCCAGTTTTTGGGGTCCTCCATGCCGTTGTTGGTTTCAAACAGCATATATCCATGCTTGACTGAAGCGATCATATCCTCCAGCTTGTCCTTGCCGGGTTCAAAGAAGGTATTGGTCATGCGGGAATAGGCTTTCCGCTTGTAGGAATCCCGGCGTCCATTGCCAGTGGGGTCAGAAGAAAGCTGAGTAGCGGAAGCCAGATCGGACAGCCCGGCTACCAGAATGCCATCCTTGATGATCTGGGTGTCATGAGCGAGCACACCGTCGTCATCAAAGAAGTAAGACGCAACCGAATGCGTGGCCGCAGCGCCGTCATGCATATTGGTGATAGGCGAAGCAACATACTGCCCTATGCAGTTTTTGGCCATGGCCCGGTCCTTCACAAACTGATCCATTTCCACCCCATGGCCAAACGCTTCATGGGCGATCAGGCCGGTGATGGAGGAATCGGTGATCACATCGTACACGCCGGGGGTGATCGGCTGAGCTTTGGTCAGGTGTTTCGCCAAATCGATCACTTCATCTGTTTTTGTTTTCAGCGTTTCGATGATTTCCTTCATCTGATCGGAGCCCTCTACATGACGGGCTTGCACCATTTTCTCCCCGCCATACACCACCAACAGATAGCCGTTGGCCCAGGCATAATGCTGGGAAAGCTCCCGGTTCCGGGTAACAAACAGCTTGGAAACGGTGTAGGGCTGCACCATGGCAATGGCATTGAGCACATGCTCGTCCTTTTGCAGCAGTTCCTGAGAAAGCTCTTTGCAAGTATTCAGCAGCATTTCATCGTCATAATTTGCAAAATCGGATTCCCGGGTGAAATCCTGCTTCATGGGTTCATCCTGAAGAACGCTGGTTTCGATCATGCGGGTTTGAAGCGAGGGATCAGTCTGGACAGCCTGTACGATCTTTTCAGCCAATGCTTCCTTATCGCCTGAAATATCATCCAAAGAATACTCAAAGAACGCGCGCCCGTCATGTAATTTCACCACAAAGCCGCATTCTCCCCGGCCATCCTGCACCATGGAGCTTTTCCGATCCGCGCGAATCACAGTGGCCGTAACATCCGTTCCCAGTATGCTCACATACCGGAAGCGTTTGCCCAACGCCTGAACCAGTTCTCTGCAGTCCTCCCGTTTTCCATCCAGATAAGCAGAAAAGGGCATAATTCATCCTCCTGTCGTTTTTTGAATAGGAAAGCTCTTTTCCCATACCGCCGGCTTTGGGAAAAGAGCTTTCATTCAGTTGAAGGTAATATATTTTTCCCGGGGACGAGCAGCAGGCTCTGCCGCCACCTCGGTAAAGGTAACGATTTCCCGGCCATCGCCGCCTGTCATCTTGGAGCATTTGGCCGTCAGCTTATAATAATGACGGGTGGTAGGCTTGAGTGATCCCTGGGTCACCCAGCCCATCTGCTGAATATCATTGGCGCAGCAGGTCATGGCCAGCCGCCCGAAATAATAGTAGCCCTGTGGAATCCCGTTTTCAGGGAAAGGCTGACCTACAAACCGCACAGTTTTTCCGTCATAGCGCTCCGGATGATCCAAAGAATCAATGTAGAATATGCCCAGCTGATCATCGCTGATATCAATGATGTCCGCCTTCATATCATAAGGCAGGTCTTCATCGGCAATTCCATCCTCGGAGCTTCCATCATTGTTTTCAAACAGAATGGTGGTATTCTGGTTCAGCGCGCGAATGGCACGCCGCCACTGGGATTTGGGCATATCGTCCGTGCAGCGGTTGAACAGCACCAGATCCGCTTCCTTCATGGGGTCCGTCAGGATGGTGCGCACATTCGCCATATAGTTTTCATAGGTGGTAGCGTCCACCGTGGTGATCACCTGAACCACGCGCCACAAGGCAGGCATTTCCGTCTGCCCAAGATAATCGATGGTCCACATATTGTTGTATTCAATGATCACGCGCTCGGGCTGAACCTGAGCGTCAATGCGCCGCAGGCTTTCTTCCGTCCATTGATCTTTGTCGTCCATCGTTACCAGGGTGCAGTTATTTTCGTTCAGCAAATCGGTATCGTATTCCTCGATACCTTCTTCGCAGCTGATGATCAGCGTTTTTTCGCCCCGGGAAAACCCTTTGTCTTCCAGCATAGAATGGATCAGGCTGGTTTTGCCGCTTTCAATGAACCCGGTTACAATATAAACCCCAACAATTTTCTGTGTCGTTTTCATAATGATCCTTTATTACAGTTGGAAAAGCTGCTTCAAAGCTTTTTCATCGATGTTCGTGCCGATTACCACCAGACGGCCCGCGTAATCGGCGCTGGAATCGCGGATTTCCAATTCGCCGGGCACATAGTCAAACTGGAACCAATTGCCTTCCGGCGTTTGCAGAATGCCCTTGGCGCGCAGGATCAGGCCGTATTCCTCCTGATCGGACAGCGCATCCGTCATGCTGCGGATTTCGTCATGCGTGAAGCGGCGGGCTGTTTCCACGCCAATGTTTTCAAACACCTCGTCCGCATCGTGTTCGCCGGGATGATGGTGATGATGATGGTGGTGATGGTCATGATCGTGATGATGCTCATGCTCATCCTCGTCATGGTCATGATGATGGTGTTCATGCTCGTCTTCATCATCGTCATCATCATGATGGTGGTGATGTTCATGTTCATGATCATGATCATGCTCATCATGGTCATGATCGTGATGATGCTCATGTTCATCTTCATCGTCGTCATCATCGTCCAATTCCACATGGATTTCGATGGGCTTGCCGCTTTCA
>JAEEGL016061528.1_pt1 | contig 14706 bp, 21 predicted proteins | sample 9134231 | NCBI WGS metagenome assembly JAEEGL01 (sample SAMN16246548, study PRJNA631951) | gut metagenome | biome: gut microbiome; feature: rumen; material: fiber-attached | host: Bos | place: Iran: Karaj | collected 2018-10 | reverse complement strand
TTTATATGTTTGGTAATGATGAACTGCATGTTTATGGCAAGTTGAGAAACTTTTCAGGAGTAGGTATTTACCCATCTTGTAATGGTGGTACTGATAAAGTTTATATATACGATCCGGCTGTAATTTCGGGTGGTGGAGATATGGCTGTGCAAACAAATTTGCAATCCGAAATTTATATGGATGGTGGCACAATTACAGGCAATCCAAAGGGTGTACATGTGCGCAAACAAAGCACATTTACTATGACGGGCGGCACTATCACTGGTAATACATACGGCTTGTTTCTCAATAGTAAAAGTACTACTACAGCTAAAATGATTGTTAATGGTGGTACGGTAGATGGCAATAATACTTACGATTATTATATTGAGAACACTTCGGCTGGCTCTGATAATGGGTCATATTTATATTTATCGCAAGAAATGCTAGCTACTAATCCGACAATAGGCATGCAAGTTAATAGTAAAAACATTTCAATCCCGGCTAGCAACGGTGCGATGATGATTGGCAACGCTAGCAATGCTAGTAAAACTGCATTAGCTGAAGAGGCTAATAGGCTTGGGCTAACTGCGTCATTAACTACTTGGTGGTTTGATAGTGACCAATCTACTGCATCTTTTGATATAGCAGGGCTATCTTCAAATGGTGAGCCAATGTTCGCATTGTATGTACCAGTAGATGCCAGTGGTAATCCGGTAGGTGATGTGTTGACTATTTCCGCGGTGGATAATTCGGAGATTCATCTACTACTTTCGGCTACTTCTTCCGGTACCGCAGGATATTCGGTGTTGCTAGCACAAGCTGAAGTACCAGTATATACTATAACCATTAACTATATAGATAAAGACGATGGCTCTATAATTAAAACTGCTAAGTCACTTAGCTTTGTGCAAGGCTCGAACTACGATATAACTGGTATCGCGACAATAGGTATTGATGGATATTCTTTATATGAAGCACCAACGAATCTTTCAGGCGAAGCGACGGAAGACTTGAATCTAACTTCTTTGTATATCCGAGACGAAGAAGAGCCTGATACACCGGATGAACCAGTAGAACCAGAGGAGGATGAGCCAGATGAATATAACCAAAAGGTCCCAAATACAAGTGATAAAATCGATATTTACTTATCACTTCTACTTCTTAGTGTGATTGGACTTACTGGAGTATGCGTTTATTCGACAAAGTTTTAGTTATTGTAGCTACTGCATTTTTTACGGCAATACTAGTATATTCAGTTTTAAATATTTTTCAGTGGAAAAATGATGTTTATGATAATTATGATACAAAGCAAGAGACCAGCGAGTTTGTCACAACAGAAGATGGTTTGAAAGTCGACTTTATGGCTTTGAAAGAAAAAAATAGTGATACGGTTGGATATTTGAAAGTTAATGGGACAAATATCAATTACGTGGTCGTGCAGGCCGACGATAATGACTTTTATCTATCTCATAATTTTAATCGCGAGGCGAACGTTGCTGGGTGGGTATTTGCGGATTATCGTAACCTAGTAGATGGGACTGACAAAAATTTAATTATTTATGGGCACAATATAAAAGAAGGCTCGATGTTTGGTAGTTTAATAAATGTGGTAGATGAGAGTTGGCAAAGTGATGAAAATAACCTTATAGTGACCTTTTTAACGGAGGGTGGCGAGTATTCTTATAAAGTTTTTTCAACTTATTTAACTTCGCCAGAGGATTATTATATCCAGACAAAATTTGACGATGAATCTTTTGGTGATTTTATCCAGAACTTAATAAGACGAAGTAATCATGATTATGGGATAGAGGTTGATAAAAATGATCAGATTTTAACATTATCATCCTGCGTTGGGAATGGGGAACAGCGAGTGGTGCTTCATGCGAAGCTGCTCTAACCTATTAGTAATTTTTTGTAAAATATGCTACAATAAATAATGTCTGCCGCGATAGCTCAGTTGGTAGAGCGCGTCTATGGTAAAGACGAGGTCACGAGTTCAAATCTCGTTCGCGGCTCCATTTTTTTGTTTGTGTTTTCTTTTGGTAAATTGGTTGTTTCGCTCTTTTTTGCCTCCATTTTGTGGTTCTTTTTATATTGTTATTATAGCATAGGCATAGTTTGGTTGAGGTTATGAGCTAATAATTGCAGTCAAGAATTACGAATACATTTCCGATCGCAATATTTACTTGGAGAATATCGCTTCTGTGGGCAATAATATTGCTATATAGCCTAGATTTATAACAATAATAGTAGTGGATATTATGGCGATGTCTCATTATTTTATAGTTTACAAGTCAAAATTTTTATGGTTATCTATTGACAATTTTAGCAAAGTGTGCTATAATGTAATTATAAAATTATTACGGAGGTGCAAGTAATGGTACATTTAATTGGCGTTTTGATGATGGTGATAGCAATAATGCTCGTGGCTGCCATTTTGTTTGTGGTGGTTAGGGCGAAGAAAGGGAAATCGAAACTATCAAGGGTAGCATTCGGCGTTCTTATAGCGACTTTCGCTGCGTTCTTCGTTGTTATTACAGCGGTCGTTGTAGCGCACCACTGCGAGGTGGTCGACGTGAATTCGACTACAGAGCATCGCATGGTCAAAACTGACGGCCTGACCGTCGAGACTAAATCTGGTCTTATCATATTGCAACGAAACGGTGAGGAAATCGGCGAATTTCCTGCCACAGTAGTAAAAAATATGTTCGAGCTCGATGAAGGCGGACGCATCGTCGATCAGAGTGTGGCCAGAATAAATCTCACCATACGCAAGGCGTCTGTCACCAGGGGTTTTAGGATTTTCGGCGTTTGGGCCGTGGTGGAGTCTTCGGGCTCTTACCCGGTAGATGTTGTCCTCGATTGACCCTTGCCCCTCACTGTACAGTGAGGGGCTTTTGCATTTGTTGAAGTATTATGTTATTAATAATTTATAGTATAATAAATTTATGAAGATTACTAAATTAGAACATTCTGGGCTCGTACTAGAAAAAGATGGAAAATTGCTGGTTTTTGATCCAGTAGAATTTACAAGAAAAATACCTAAGCTAGATAGTGTCGTGGCTATTGTTGTTACGCATAAGCATAGCGATCATTTTCAGCCAGAGGTTTTGGCGAGAATATTGGGTGATAATCCTGGAGCTAAAATATTAACCACAAGTGAGGTTGGTGCACTCGTAGGGAATTCTATTATAGTGAAGGCTGGTGATCACTATGAGATAGGTGGATTTAATTTTGATTTCTTTGGTAAAGACCACGCTGCTATAGTGCCTGGACAGATACCCTGTGAGAATATTGGTGCAGTGGTGGACGGGTGTATTGTAAACCCTGGTGATTCTTTTGACTTGCCTAATGTCGATACTAAAGTTTTATTTGTGCCAACGGCAGCGCCTTGGCTGAAAATCTCAGAATCAATGGATTTTATTAAGAGAATCGCGCCAGAGCTAGTGGTGCCAATTCATGATGCACTTTTGTCTGAGCTTGGCGAAACAATCAGCAATAACTGGGTAATGAAGGCTTGTGATGATATGGGCGCAAAATTCGCGTATTTAAAACCTGGCGATAACATAGAGCTTGGATGATTTTTTCTCGATGCGAGGTGTACTTTTAGCGTGGTATTCATATTCTTTATGGTACAATCATTATTGTGAAAGTGCCATTAAGATATCAAAATACAGAATATGACTGTGGAACGACGTCTTTTGTTAATGCTTTGGCATATTTGTATGATAGAGAAAATATTCCGGTGGAATTGTTAAAGCAAATATATAGATTAACCTTAGATATAAAAGGGCCTGGAGGGATATCGGGTGAGGGAGGCACGTCAAGGAAGCACGCAGAGCTGCTGGCTGATTGTTTTGTTGAGTATGCAAGTAAAAATAGTAATTTTGATATTAATTGTAAAATATTGCGTGGCGCAGATGTGAATATCGAGAATATGAGGGGCGTGTTTGATGGGTCTGGTGTGGCAATAGCCAGGTGTTGGCAAGGCTCCGAACACTATGTTTTGATTACTAAAGTCGATGACTATTTTGTGTATATTTTTGATCCATATTATCTAGATAAAGATTATTATATTGATGATGAAGATGTCGCAATGGTTACTCATGAGGACTTTACACATAATCGATTAGTAAAGATAGAGCGGTTATTCGATGAATCTGGTAAAGATTTTTCATTGCTAGATGGGCCTAATCGTTCGGTTATATTGCTAAACAGATAAGTTGAGTATAGTGCTGCTTGTTTTTATGCTATATAGAATAGTAGCTTAAACGTGATTTGGTATAATTTAACTATGAACCCTTTGGATTTTGGGAATGGCGTAAATACGTTTTATTTGATATCGCAGTTTTTTGCATTGATAGCTACGATATGTAGCTTGATTGCCGTACAGAAACGCAGGAAGGTGCAGTTGCTAAATTACAATACGTTATCTTCGTTGTGCGCTATTTTTCATTATGCATTTTTGGGAGCTTGGTCTGGTATGGTCACTAAGTCTATAGCTACTATACGAAATGGTATAGCTACTTATGAGGCTAGTAAAAAAAGGACTTCTAAACTAATTCCTGTTTTATTTGTGGTGTTTTATATTATTAGTGGTATTGCTTCGTTCGGCTCTTGGTATTCTCTGCTTCCTACGGTAGCGGCATCTATTTATACAATAGTGATATATAGGGTGGACGTGTCTAAAATCCGTAAATATGCATTGCTTGGGTCTAGCTTGTGGCTTTTGTATGATATATGTGTATTTTCTGTAGTGGGGATAATATCTGAAAGCATTTTTATAGTAGACGACCTTACTGCTATCTATCGTTTTCGTAAGAAGAAGAAAAGCAAGAAGGGATAGTGCAAACTGTACGGTTACGATTATCCCATGTTTAATAGGCTTAGCTTGTATAGAGTTTGGATAGGTTTATTTGCCAAAAATAGATTCCCATAAAGTGAGTCGTTTGCAGACGGTTTCTACTCTACAAAATGGATCAGGGCTATTTTTGCAGCGATTGTCATCGCATTCGTCTACCACTATGGCGTTAGCGATAAAATAAAAAGCTAAGCATATAGCTACGATACCAAGCACGATGCTTAACGCAATAAATGTTTTGCATTTCTTCGATTTGCCTTTAGTTACCAAAGCCGATATCTCCTATTATGATTTTCTAGCGTGAACGTTTGATGACTGAATTTTTAATAGAAATTATTAACTCTTAGCCTAGTGCTCATACCTATATTATAACAAAGTATAGTATAATTAAGGTCATGAAAAATATAATATTGATTCATGGAATTAACGGAACACCAAAGGTGTTTGAGTGGCTAAAAACTGAACTGGAAAAATCTGGGTATGAGGTAATAATGCCATCTTTTCCTATACAAGAGGGTGCAATTTATGAAAAATGGAAAGATGTATTGGATCAGTATAAAGACTCAATTAATAGCGATTCGGTTGTAATTTGTCATTCTATTGGCAACGAATTTATAATCAAATATCTGGCGGAGCGTCACCTCAAGATAGATGTATATATAGGATTGGCTGGGTTTGCTGAAGTATTTTACAATGAAGGTAAAGATGTATTAAATGCGGTAGTAGAGAGATTCGTGGTGAATGAAGATGAGGAACGTGAGTTTATAAGTTTAACTAACCATCGCTATGCAATCTATAGTGACGATGACCATATAGTGCCGTTTGATGTATTAGAACGCTACCCTAGGGAAATTAATGCTAAGGGGATTTTTATGCCAGGCATTGGGCATATGGGTAAGAAAAGTGGGCTGGAGAAATTGCCTAAAGTTTTGGACTTGATTGAGATTGACTAGTGTCACTGAATTTTCAAAAAGCATAGTATGTGCTTAACGCAAAAGTTCTCATTGGGTCTGCTTTACTACTATGGCAAATCTCTGAGTTTTGTCTCCACTAGAATATGATGGTAGATTTATACTATCTACAGTATTAGCCTTGTAATCAATGATATTTTCTAATAGAATACCAGCTTTTGCTAATTGTGTTTTTGCTGCTTCAGATAAAAGCATATTATCTAATTTGTATATACGATAATTAAGTGCGTAAGGCGAAAAATATATTTTTAGTTTCTTTGGATTGCTGTTAAAAATTTTTGCAAGATATTCAATGAACTTTTTTGGCCCGTACTGTTCTATATTTTGTCTACCAGAATGAAGCAAGCCAACTGCACTATGCTCTTCATCAAAAACTACGATTCCTAAACAATCAGCAAGTGGTAATAAGATACCGACATCAGGACATTTAGTAACCAGGCCATCCGAAATAGGAATTTGTTCTTCGGGATTAAGAATAGTGTATTTGGGTAAATTTTTATTTGTAATCTCATGGTAGTCTGTAAAAACTTTTCTATCATCATAGATAGTTTTGATTCTTGCAATCTTTTCGCTAGTTAGCTCTAGTATATTTCCTACATTTTTTTGGTTTTTTATTATCTCAGCCTCATCGCCATTGCCGAAAAAACGCATATTTCCATCGTTAATTTCGGAAATAGCTACTTCAACTTTTCCGTTGAATAAAACCTGCTTTATCATATCTCATATTATACTAAAATATAGTATAATTCGGATATGGATAATAGGAAAATTGAAACTGAGATTAGAAATATTAAAGCGCGCAATGCCAAGGTAGAGCTGGATAAGGCCTGGGAGACTTCGTGGACTAGGCGGCTTTGTATTTGTGTGATGACTTATATTGTAGTGGTGATTTATAGCTTTACGATTGAGGCGGTATCTAATATATTTCTCTCTTCCATAGTGCCTGTTATTGGGTTTACTTTGTCTACGTTATCGCTTGGCTGGGTACGGAAAGTGTGGGAGAGCAAGATTAAGAAATAATCTTGATATTAAATAGTAAGAGCTCGGTTAGTATTTGATTGATTCTTTGGGGAAGTAATTAATGGCGAACTATGAATCGTAGAAATTTTGCCCGTCTTTCGTGACTAGACGTTCTGCCTTGGGATATTGAAAAATATCAGCATTGTCTGCATTTGATTTAAGATATGTAACGAATTCGTTTGCATACCATTTTGCCATTTCTAGATTATGCATGCGATAGTATCCGCAATTTTGAGGTGTAGTGCCAGGTACTTCCTTGGCATTTTTCACTGAGCTGAATGCTTCTAATATTAGACCGTAAAGTTCATTTGATGATCGGTCGCCTTTAAGTATGAGATAAAAACCAGTGAGACAGCCCATTGGGCCCCAGTAGATAACTTCTTCCTTCCAGTCTGGATCGTTGCGTAAATAAGTTGCAATGATATGTTCTAGAGAATGCATGGCTAGTACGTCTATAACTGGCTCCCGATTTGGTCGCTTGAGCCTGATGTCGTAAGTTGTAACTGAGTTTTTACCTAAATGATCTACTCTACTTGTAAAAATGCCTGGGATAATGCGAGTATGATCTACTGAAAAACTTTGTATTAATTTCATTTCTTTTTCCTTCATGATTGTATTTGTAAAATAATCGTATCATAGAAGCATATGCGATACAAGCTAGTACAAAAAAGCCTCCAGCTAGTGCTGGAGGCTATGCGTGCACCCTAAGACTTAGCTTTTGAGGACTTTTTTGTTGTATTTTGAGCTACCAAAGCCTAGTATGAGCCAGAAAATGTTAGGGAGAAGAAGTAGACCGAAAGTATAGCCTATGCCATGACCGAATACCTTGGAAGTGCGATATGCATATGTGATTGCTATGTATATATCTACTATACATGACACAATAGCTACGATAAGGACAGCTGGATTTGCTAAGATATAATTGACTATTTGTTCTGACGTCATGTTGTCGTATGGATTAAAGCCGTTTAGTGTAAAGGTAAGGCTAGTACAGATACTGACGGCGATGCTCCACCAGAACCAACTGGTCATGTTGACGATTTTAAACATGATGTATACGTTGTATATTGGTATGATAGCCTTCCAACCTTTTTCGCCGGCTTTTTCAAAAATTTTCCATCCTGCTATAACCAATAGGACATAGAAAATCAGTGCAATTATCATGACTGTTGCTATAATCCCGCCTGCTACGCCTCCCATAGCTATAGCTTCTTCTGTGGTTAATGCGTTACCCATTATGTCTCCTTTATTATTAGTTACATAAATAATATCATAATGGTTGTGCTTTATGCAAGAGTTTTTGCTAGTGGTGATGTTTGGAGAAATGTGGAAATACAAGCTCGAGTCCGTGCTTTATTATAATAAAGGCAATAATAACGCTAATGTAGGATTCGATATTGATGTGCCAGATGAGGTATATTAATGCCGATAATAGTACGGCGCTGCTAATAATGCTATCATTTATAGTCTCGACGCTACTAGCGATAAGAGTGTCGGAATGGACTTTTTGGCCAGTGGATCGTAAAAAACGGCCTAGTATAAACTTGCTAATGATGCTAATTATAAGAATGATAATGATCGGTGTGGAGTATTCTGGCTGTTCTGGCTCGATGATGCTTTCGATTGATTCGATAAGAAGATGCGTGCCTACAATTATGATAATAGCGGCAATTAATAACGCACCGATGTGCTCGATTTTTTCGTGATTTTTCTTGAATTTGTGAGTGGAGCCAAGTTTTTCGCTAATGACTACAATGATGCCAGAAAGCGTGTCTATTACGCCGTGGATGGCGTCTGACATTATTGCTATAGAATTGGAAATGAGGCCTATTGTTATTTTGAATATAGCAAGGCATAAATTGATAGATATGGCTATGAAGCCAGCTTTGTATACATTTTTTCTGTGTGTAAGATTTTCTACCATTAGATATATATTTTAGCATAGATAATGATATAATATATATTATTAATTGAAAGGAGGAATATGTTTAGCTTGAAGGGAAGAGTAGCAGTAGTATCTGGTGCATCTAGTGGGCTTGGACAGCAAATGGCTTTGGCCTTAGCGAGACAAGGTGCTGATTTGCTGATATTGGCGCGAAGGGTTGAGAGGTTGGAAGATTTTAAGCCGAAACTTGAAAAAGCTGGAGCTGGCAAAGTAATTACGGCAAAGTGCGATGTAACTTCTACAGAAGAAATAGATGCGGCAGCTACTTTGGCCGAAAAAGAATTTAGCAAAGTAGATATACTGTTAAATTGTGCTGGGTCTAGTAAGGATAAGGGAGTAGTGGAAATGACGGATGAGGAATGGGATTTTACTATTGCTACGGATGAAACCAGTGTATTCAAGATGACGCGCGCATTTGCCAAAATAATGCAGAAGAATAAGTACGGCAGGATTATAAATATTGCTTCGATGTATGGACTGGTAGGCAATACGGAGATCCACACCGTAGCGTATCATGCTAGCAAGGGCGCGGTGGTGAATTTTACCCGTGCGGTGGCGGCGGAACTTGCTACGGATGGCATCACGTGTAACGCTATTTGCCCGGGGTATTTTGAGACAGAACTTACGAAGGCTGTACTAGATACGCCTAGGTTTCAAGAATTTGCCAAGACTCATGTACCTATGGAGCGGTATGGTAAGCCAGGTGAGCTAGACGCGGCAGTGGTGTTTTTGGCGTCAGACGAAGCATCTTACGTGACTGGTGCTATACTCCCAGTGGATGGTGGATATACTGCTATATAGATTTTTTGAAAAACTATGTATAATAATTAAATATTAGAAGGAGATATTATGAAAACAAAGTACGATGGCACCAAAACTAAGGAAAATTTGGAGAAGGCTTTTGCTGGCGAGAGTCAGGCGCGCAATAAATATGATTTTTTCGCATCAAAGGCTAAGAAAGATGGGTATGAGCAGATTGCGGCGATTTTTGCCGAGACTGCGCTCAATGAAAAAGAACATGCCAAGATGTGGTACAAGGAGCTGCACGGTGGTGCTGTAGAGGAAACTGCTATTAATCTAGAAGCAGCGGCAGAGGGTGAGAATTACGAGTGGACAGACATGTATGCTGGATTTGCCGAGACTGCGCGTGAAGAAGGATTTGAAGATCTGGCAGTAAAGTTTGAAGAAGTAGCCAAAATTGAGAAATCACACGAGGAGAGATATCGCAAGCTGCTAAAAAACGTGGAAGATAAGAAGGTGTTCTCCAAGGATGGCGATGTGATATGGGTGTGTAGGAATTGTGGACACATTGTAGTAGGTAAGGAAGCACCAGAAGTTTGCCCAGTATGTGCGCACCCACAGGCGTATTTTGAAATAAAGCCAGAAAATTATTAATAATGTGATATAATAGTAAGTGGATGCCGTAATAGCTCAGTTGGTAGAGCAGCCGCCTTGTAAGCGGCAGGTCGTCGGTTCAAGTCCGACTTGCGGCTCCATTTTTGTGGCTCCAGAGAGCCACAATGAGTTGGGAACCGGAGCGTCCCAAGGGGCAAACGGTTCAAGTCCGACTTGCGGCTCCATTTTTGTGGCTCCAGAGAGCCACAATGAGTTGGGAACTGGAGCGTCCCAAGGGGCAAACGGTTCAAGTCCGACTTGCGGCTCCACGAGTAAAAACAATAGAGAGTGCAAGCGCTCTCTTTTTTTGAGTGGAGTAAAGTATTTATGGTATAATATGTTCTATGGATATAGTTCTTATGGTAATGGGGGTACTGATAGTGTTGTTGCTGGGCGTGGTGATATTTAAGTTAAATCAGCCTAGGGAAGAGCGGAATTACAAGATATTGGAAGAAAAATTGATTCGGGTGGAAGCGGAGCTTGGTAAGATAAATCCTGCCATAGATAGGAATTTTCGTGAGAATCGTAAAGAGATTGCCGAGAATTTGGAGCGGCTGCAGGTGGGGAATGAACGTAAATTGGAGGAGATGCGCGAAACTGTGGATGAGAAGCTCAAGGCTAGCGTAGAGAAGAGATTTAACGAAAGCTTTCGGTCTATTTCTACGCAGCTGACACAGGTGTATCAGGGGCTAGGTGAAATGCGCAATCTTGCCACTGGCGTGGGGGATCTAAAAAAAGTGATGGAAGGTGTGAAGACACGTGGTATATACGGGGAAGTACAGCTGGGTGCGATTGTAGAAGATATATTAAATAAATCTCAGTATGTAGAGAACTATGCCACTAAGAAAGGAAGTAATGACAGAGTGGAATTTGCTATAAAAATGCCTGGGAAAGATACAGATAGTACAGTGTATCTGCCGATAGATAGTAAATTTCCAGTGGAGAATTATGCTAGGCTTTTGAAGGCATATGAAATAGGTAACAAAGTGGAAATAGAGAAATACGCTAAGGCCCTGGCATCAGATGTAAAAGAGCAGGCGAAGAAAATATCCACAAAATATCTAGATCCGCCCGCAACGACGGATTTTGGGATAATGTTTGTGCCAACGGAGTCTCTATATGCGGAAGTATTGAGAGTGCCTGGGCTGTCTGATGAGATACGACAGAAATATCATGTATCTATCACTAGCCCATCTACGTTACCAGTGGCATTAAATGGGCTATTAATGGGTTTCAAAACTGTGGCAATAGAAAAGCGCTCGGCTGAAGTATGGCAGACACTTGGCGCTGTAAAAACGCAGTTTGGAAAGTTTTCTGTGCTGCTGGAAGGTGTACAGAAAAAACTGCAAGAATCTGCCAACAAGATAGAAAGCGCCAAGACTACATCGCGGCAGATAGAGCGAAAGCTTAGGGATGTGGAAGAACTACCAGAAAGTGAATCGGTGAAATTGATTGGCGAAATGTGATTTGCGGTGTTTGCCTGGTTCGCTGTTTTCTGGAAGCTGCGCTTTAATTTAATTAGCTATATAGGGAGAGACAACCAAAATAATACTTTTGAGACACGCTCGCTCGGCCTGTTGTTACAGGCGAGCTTCGCTCTCTACCTTCCACGTCTTTCAGGTACAGTCCCTAAAGTATTATTTCTGGTTGCTTGAAACTGCAGTGATTTAGTCTTGAATATTATCAAAACGTGCGCATTTTATCGAACGGGAAGAGACGCAATACTACTGGGCCGATAATACGACAGTAAGGTATGGTGCCGAGGCCATTGCGTGAATCCCAGGAATTATGACCCTCACGGTTGTCACCAGAGACAAAGAGTTCGCCGTCTGGAACTATCATGTCCACTTCGCCTGAGGTCTTTTCTTTGGGGCCATCGGTGTCGGAAGTGCGCCAATCGTTGTCGTAGACATAGCCGTCAGGGTGTTCGTCGTTGTATATGGTCATGACGCCGTTTTTGACGGTAACGCGCTCGCCTGGGAAGGCAATGACGCGCTTAATGATGTACTGGTCGCTAACGTTGGCAGGTAGATTGCATGTCATGGGATGTTCTATGCCTTGAGCTTTGTACTCGGCGACTTTGGCTTCGTCTTCGTTCATGAAGACGATAATTTGACCGCGTTCTGGGACATATTCTTGCCCAGTGAAGTGGGCCCAGGACACAGCGGCACGATTAACGATAACGCGGTCGTCGCCATGAAGGGTGTTTTCCATGCTACCGCCTACGACGTTGTAAGAGCGATATATATATGTATTGAGAAACATTGTGCCAAGCACGATGGCGCCAATAAAAATTGCTAGACTAAGTAGGTCTTTGAATAATGGGTGTTTCTGAAAAAAAGTAGGTTCCATGAAAGTAATTATAACATTATTTAAGCTTAATTTAAATTATTTGTTATAATATATAAGTATGGCAGATTATGTATTAGTAAGAAAATCTAGAAATATTGCTAGTAGCATGGTGCATGTATTTTTGAACATCTTGCTAGGCGTGGGTGCTGTGTTAGTAACAGTACTATCCGCAAGTCCTGTGCTTGGATTGATATTAGTATTGGTATCAAAATGGCGGGTCTTTGCTGTGAGAGGGCGATATATATGGCTAAATGTAAAGTCTAATCTAGTGGATATAATTGTGGGCATAAGTGTAGTGCTATTGGCGTATTTTGCTAATGGATCTTTTATGATTGTAAATGTTATGCTTGCGATCTTTTATTGTGTATGGCTAATAGTGATTAAGCCCTTGTCATCAGAAAAAGCTGCTTTGGCGCAGTCTCTTATTGCAGTGTTTTTGGGCATGAGTGCTTCGGCAATAATGGCAGCTAATCTTAATTCTATCGTAATAGTATTACTTGCTTTTATGATTGGGTTTGCGGCAAGCCGACATGTGTTGGTGCAGAGTAACGATAAGAACTATTCACTTACCACATTGGTTTGTGGGCTTGCTTTTGCTGAAGTGGCTTGGCTATGCCAAACCTGGTCTATAATATATACATTTGGCAGTACGGGGATAAGAGTGCCGCAGGTTGCTATTATTTTAACTATTTTTGCGTTTGTGTATAATTATACGCGTCAGGCGATGATACGTTATCAGGATGATTTTAGATTCAAGCATATCCTTGGCCCCGTAGTGTTTGGGGCGGTGTTGGTGGGTATAATAGTTTTATGGTTTAGTAATCCAATATTTAATATATAAAGGAGGTAAAAATGGATGAACAAGATACCAAGTCAGTTTCTGACGAAGAAAAAAACGTTGTAGATGCGAGCACTGAAGCAGTATCTACGCCTAATAGTGAAAAAAATGACACTTCGGAAGCTATGCAGACGGAGGTGGCTAAGGAAGATGCCAATTGTGCAGTATCTACTGCAAATACTGTAAAAAAATGTGGATGTAAATGTGGCAATACCACCGCGATAGTAATATCTGTAGCTGCTTTGATAATGGGCGGATGCGGATTGGGGTTAGGCCTCACTGCTTACAAGAAAACTTCTGAGCCGCTAACGCTTCTTACTAGTGGACAGGATGCAAATTCTGCGAATTTTGTAGAAGGATCGATAGCGGAAATTGCAAATAAAGTATCGGTAAGCGTGGTATCAATAGTTACTTCTACCAAAACAACGAATTACTTTGGGCAAGATTACGAATCCGCCGCTGCTGGTACTGGTATAATCGTAACTGATGATGGATATATACTTACGAATAAACATGTAATAAATGGCGCCACGGACATAACAGTGATCTTGGATGATGGCACTACTTATGAAGATGTAGAACTTGCCGCTGTTGATCCGTTGAATGATATTGCTTTCTTAAAGGTAAAAGATGCCTCTGGGCTAACTGCTGCCACTCTAGGTGATTCCAAGACATTAAATGTGGGTCAACAGGTGATGGCGATAGGTAATGCTCTGGGGCAATACCAAAACACTGTAACTGTGGGTGTAGTTTCTGGGCTCGGCAGGTCGGTGACAGCTTCGGATGAATCTGGATATAATGTTGAGAAGCTTACCGATATGATCCAGACTGATGCAGCTATTAATTCTGGTAATTCTGGTGGGCCACTAGTGAATGCTGTTGGGCAAGTGATTGGTATCAATACGGCTACTTCGTCTACGGCTGAAAATATGGGATTTGCCATACCTATATCCTCTGTTAAGGGCATGCTTGCACAGCTGCAGGAGACTGGCACAGCTAAGAGGGCTTATCTGGGCGTATATACCGCGGAGATTACTCCTGAAGTAGCCAAAGCTTATAATTTGCCTGTGAATTCTGGTGCCTATATATATAGCCCTTCGTCTTATACCGCCGTAACAAAGGATAGCCCTGCTGCGAAGGCTGGTCTTAAAGACAAGGACATCGTGGTTGCTGTAAATGGTGTAGAGGTGGGTAAGGCTGGAACGTTGTCGGATCTTATCGGCGAATACAGGCCTGGTGATACAGTGCAGCTGACCATCAAGCGTGAAGGAAACGATATGGCGGTAAATGTTACTCTTGAGGAATACAGAAAGTAATTATATAGCCACGGGCCTCCAGAAAT
>JAEEGL015620280.1_pt1 | contig 14706 bp, 8 predicted proteins | sample 9134231 | NCBI WGS metagenome assembly JAEEGL01 (sample SAMN16246548, study PRJNA631951) | gut metagenome | biome: gut microbiome; feature: rumen; material: fiber-attached | host: Bos | place: Iran: Karaj | collected 2018-10 | reverse complement strand
CCTCATGCTCTCGCTGTGCCCCATCACGGCGTGGGGTGCGCCACAGCATACTGATATCACTAAGCCCACGCGCGAGCGCGTGAGCCAAAAAGATAAGGACAAGAAGAAAGCGGACGAGAAAAAGGACAAGAAGGATGACAAGAAGGCTAGCAAGCCCGCCGCTCAAGCACCAGCAACTCCCCCCAAGGACAATAATGCCGCCAAACCCGCAGCCCCCAAGGAGAATGCCGCTAAGCCCGCGGCCCCCGCTAAGGAAAATGCCCCTGCCGCCAAGCCCGCCAACACCAAGCGCGACTCCGATTCCATTAAGGCCAATCCGCCCAAACCCAAAGTGCGTCAGACTGTCAACCCCGAGAAGACACAGTTTGACGGAATCGACGTGTCCAAGCACCAGGGTTATATCGACTGGGCCCAACTTAGGAACCACAGTAAAATCAAGTTCGTTTACATCAAGGCCACCGAGGGTAGCGACTACGTCGACCCCAAATACAAGGAGAACATCCGCAACGCCCGCAAACACGGTTTCAAGGTGGGCAGTTACCACTTCCTCACCACCAAGAGCAGTGCGACAACCCAGTTCCACAACTTCATCCGCAATGCCAACCGTGAGGAGCAGGATCTGTTGCCCGTTATCGACGTCGAGAACATCGGCCGCTGGTCTTCCCAGCAGTTGAGGGACAGCCTCAAGGTGTTCGCCGACCTGGTCGAGGATTTCTATGGCTGCAAGCCCCTCATCTACACGAGCGAGAAATTCTTCACCAAGCACTTGGGCCGCGCCTTTGCCGACTATCCCCTGTTCATCGCCAAGTATAATCCCAACCAGCCCAACATCGGCTACAAGTGGATCATGTGGCAATTCTCGGACTGCGGCCTGTTCAAGCCTGCCGTCAAGGGCAATTACGGCGAGGTGGACCTGAGCCGCTTCAACAAGGGCTGCTCCATCAACGATATCATCTACAAGCCCAGCCAGCATAAGCCCAAAACCAGCGTACATGATGCTGTGGACCGCAAGGACAAGCCCACCAGCGTCAACATGACTGAACAGAAGCCCAAGGAGACTCCCAAGATGTCCAAGCGACAGCAGGAAGAGGCTCAGAAACAGGCCGAAAAAGACAAAAAAGCCAAGGAGCGCAACAAAAAGATAGCCGAAGACGAGGCAAAGAAAAAGGCTGAGGAAGACAAAAAGAACAAAGAAAAAGAAGAACGCCTGAAGAAGGAGAAAGCTCGTCAGCAGGCCCGTGAGGCTGCCGCCAAGAAGGAAGCCGAGCAAAAGGCCAAAGAAAAAGAGGAGCGCCTGAAGAAGGAGAAGGCACGCCAGCAGGCCCGTGAGGCAGCCGCCAAGAAGGAGGCTGAGGAAAAGGCCAAGCGTAAAGCCAACGCCCAGAAGGCCCGTCAAGAAAAGGCCGCTAACCAGAAGAAGGGCGGTTCCAACAAGTCGGCCAGCCTGTTGAACACCAATTCGTCAAAGAAATTGACAGAATCACAGCGCAACGACAGCATACGCTCCTCACAGTACAACGGCCGCAAGACCAACAAGAGTTCAGCTGACAACGATTGATGCCGGCATCTAACCGGTATTCCCGAACAACTCGTTTGCGCTAGAGCACGACAATGACCATCAAGGCGACATATAAAAGGCGCACCCGACTATCGCTGGTTGTGGCAATACTGCTGGCCATGACCGCATTGTGGTCGTGCCAGGGGCGCGGCAACAGCAAACCATCCAAACCCGCTGTGGCACCCCGTAACCCCGAAGCCAAGTATGACGGCATTGACATCTCCAGCCACCAGGGCTATATCGATTGGGCCAAAGTGAGCAGCGACAAGGACATCCGCTTTGTCTATATCAAGGCGACCGAGGGCGCCACTTACCACTCTCCCCACTACACCCACAACATCACCCAAGCGCGAAGGTACGGCCTGCTCGTGGGCAGTTACCACTATCTCACCTCCTCGTCCTCGATCGATGAGCAGTTTGAGAACTTCTCCAAGTTTGCCATCAAGTCGGTCCAGGACCTTATCCCCATGCTCGATGTCGAGGTGCGCGGCAACTGGTCACGCAGCCAACTCATTGACAGCGTCGAAAGGTTCTGCCAACTGGTGGAGCAGCACTATGGTGTACAACCCATGATTTATAGCACAATGGGCTTCTACAACAAGAACCTGACGCCGCACTTCAACAAGCACCGCCTCTACATCGGCAGGTACTCCAACGCCGAGCCCGAAATCAACTGGGAGGGCGAGTACACCATCTGGCAGTACAGCGAGACGGGCATTATTCCCGGCATCGATGCCTATGTGGACCTGTGCCGTTACCGCAAGGACGGCTGGATTGACGAGATTCTTCTCCCTCACAAATAACCGTACTCGATAGAACTTCATAACTAACTGAAAGAATCATGACCATTGTTGACGTCGTTATCATCCTGATTGTGCTCGGAGGCCTGATCATAGGCTACCGCAAGGGATTTTTCGGGCAGTTGTCATCGCTTGTCTCATGGGTGGTGGCGATTGTACTGTGTTACAAGTGCGGGGAACTCGCCGAGGACATCTTCTTGACCATCATGCCTAGTGCTGCCGACTGGCCCCTGTCGAGCATCACGGTACGCACCGTTTCGCTCGCCTTTGCCTTCCTGATTCTCATGCTGGTCATCAGGTTGGTAATGAGGCTGTTCCGAGGGGCGTTGGATACCGTTAAATTGGGATTTCTGGATAAGGCTGGCGGTGCCCTGCTGTTCATGTTCAAGTATGCCTTCATCCTGAGTATCGTGCTGAATCTGCTCTACGCTTTCAACCCCGACCTGGACACCTTCGGCACCAAACACATGCTCAACAACAAGCCCTACGAGTTTGCCCTCGACTTGATGCCGCGTGTGCTCGGCAGCGAGAAAATGCCCAGCGACTCCCTCAAGTTATACCGCGATCTCATCGACCCCGTGCCCGTAGATACGGCACCCTTTAACTGAATCACTTGAGCCCCATGACCCTGCAGTTCATAGCCCCCAACGAGGTCCGCGCGGCCATCACCCTGCCCACGTCCAAGAGCATTTCCAACCGTGCCCTGCTCATCGCCGCCCTGTGTGACAACAGGCCGACGGTGGTCGGTCCCGCCCTGTGTGACGACACGGCAATCATGGTCGAGGCCCTGTCGAGCCAGGGAGGAACTATCAACGTGGGAGCGGCAGGCACAGCCATGCGGTTCCTCACCGCCTACTTTGCTACACGTGAAGGCGTTACCATCACCCTGGACGGCGTGGATCGTATGCGTCAGCGGCCCATTGGCATCCTGGTCGATGCCTTGAGGTCATTAGGGGCACACATCGAGTATCTGGACAAGGAAGGGTTTCCCCCATTGCGCATCACCGGTAGCAGGATGCATGGCGGTGACGTGGTGATGGACAGCAGTGTGAGTTCACAATTCACTTCGGCAGTGATGATGATACTACCTACCCTGGGCGGTGGCACCATCCACCTCACGGGCAATGGCGTCTCGATGCCTTACATCCACATGACCGCGGCCGTGATGCGCGACATGGGAACGACAATTGATGTAGCGGGTGACCGCATCCGCATCGGTAACGGCTATACGGGCAACGACTACGTTGTTGAGGCTGACTGGAGCGCTGCCGCACCCTGGTATGCCATGGCCGCTCTCCTACCCCAATCGTCACTCACGCTCAAAGGACTCAGCGCTGACAGTATCCAGGGCGACGCGCGCCTCGTGGAACTAGGCAGAAACCTGGGCATCGGCTCCAACTTTGGCGCCGATGGCGTGACGCTGGACACCAGCCACTTCATCGGCTGCTGCTGTTCCAGTTTTGCCGACATGAGTGCGACCCCAGACCTGGCCCTGTCGTGGGCGGTGCTGCTGTGCCTGCTGGAGCGGTCCTTCCGCATGACGGGCGTGCGCACCCTGTGGCACAAGGAGAGTAGCCGCGTGGAAGCCCTCCGCGACGAATTGAAGAAACTGGGCTACGTCCTGAAAATCGAGAACGATGACGCCATCTCCTGGTATGGCGAACGTGTCCTAGTCACCCAAGAACCACCCGTCATCGACACCCACGGCGACCACCGCATCGCCATGGCCTTTGCTCCCGCCGCAGTGCGCTTCCCGGGACTCGTCATCCGTGACGCTGAAGTGGTCACCAAATCCTACCCCTCCTTCTGGCGCCACCTGCGCCAGGCTGGATTCACTATCAATGAATTGGCACAATAAATGCAATCATCGGGAATGAATATGAAAACAAGATTCATTGTCATCATGATACTATCCACACTACTCGCGCTCGAGAGTGCGGCACGCATTGCCAGCGAGCGCATCGTTGTCATCAGCGACACCCACCTGCTGAGTCCCGAACTCGTGACGCCAGGCAGTGCCATCGACCATGCCGATGCCAGTGACAGCAAAATGATGGCCATGAGCGACGATATCATGAGCGCCATCACCGACAGCATCATCGACCTCAAACCTGCCATCGTACTGCTGACAGGTGACATGACGCACAATGGTGAACGGGCCAGCCACGAACGCATGGCTCAATACCTGGAGCGCATGAAGGCGCACGGCATCCAGGCACTGGTCATCCCTGGCAACCACGATTGCAACAACCCCTATTCGAGACGCTTTGACGGCGACAAAACGGTTGCAGTCCCCACGGTGACACGTGACGAGTTTGCGACAATCTACCGCGACTACGGCTACGGCAAGAACTCCCAGCGTGACCCCGCTTCACTCAGTTATTGCTGTGAACCCATCAAGGGCGTGGTGGTCATCGGCATCGACAGCAACATGGACGAGTTGAATACCCTTGCTGCCCGTGGAGACAGCGCCGACACCTACCACAATGGCGGACGTATCAAGCCCGAGACCCTGCAATGGGTCATCGACCATGCCGTTAAGGCCCGCAAACAGGGAAAATGCGTCATCGCGATGATGCATCACCACCTGATACCCCACTTTGACCAGCAGGACCGCCTCCTGGCCAACTACATCATCAAGGACCATGACGAGGTTGCCCAGAAGCTGATGCAGGCAGGCATCCACACCATCTTCACGGGGCACCTGCACGTGACCGATGCCGTCACATTATATAATAAGGAGCACACCGACAGCATGGTGGAGGTGGCTACGGGCTCGGCCATCTGCTATCCGTTTGCCCTGCGCACGGCCACGCTGGACCGCAAGCGCCATGCCCTCGACATCGACACCCGCTGGATAACAGCGACCAGCGGATGCCCCACCCTGCGCGAACAGGGACGGCAGCGCATCATCAACTCCACCCCGGGCATGGCCGCCATGCTCTCGGACAAAGCGTGGAGCCGCTTGGGCGGTCGCATGGGCGATATCAAAAGGATGCTCGAAATGAACGGCGCTAAGGCCGACCTGCCCGAGACGCCCCAGCAAGCCACCCAACTCGTACTGCGCCACCTCAAGGAAGTCCTCTCGCGCACCTTGCTCGCCGTGGTAGAGGGCAATGAGCAGGAAGCGGATGTGGAGGACATCATCAACCAGGGCAAGCAAGGCATCCACGCCATGATCGAGGAAGTCATCCCCGACCAGGCCGACAACCTGTGGGAATTTGTTGAGCAGAATGTGTATCCCAAGGTCGAACCACTGCTGCGCAGCATCCTTGAAGACCGCAACGCCGTGGGTCTTCCCGGCGAGTCCCACACCGACGACCTGCGATTGAGCACGCCGCTATAGTCTGATGGCACACATCACCGCAATTTTGTAACTAATAATCAAAAATTTGCACGAATTTATAGAAATGTGGACCGATAGTTCCACATTTTTTTTAATTTTGCACATTCAACCCATTTTTACTTATAAAAAAACAAGAAATCTGTTTCTCGTCATGTTAAGGAAAATACGAATTACACTGGCAGCCATCATGATGATCATGGTGACATTGCTCTTTCTTGACGTGAGCGGCGTGCTGCACCACTATCTGGCGTGGACGGCACGCATTCAGTTCCTGCCTGCAGTGTTGGCCCTCAATGTGGTCATCATCGTAGCCCTGGTGCTGCTGACGCTCATCTTTGGACGCATTTATTGTTCGGTCATCTGCCCGCTGGGCATCTTCCAGGACATCGTGTCGTGGATTCATGGCAAGCGCAAGAAGAACCGCTTCACCGCCAGTCCCGAAAAGCGCTGGTTGCGCTATAGTGTGCTGGTGGTGTTCATCGTCGCATTTGTCGCTGGCATTCACTCGCTGGTGGCCCTGCTGGCACCTTACAGCAGTTATGGCCGCATGGTGACCAACCTGCTCTTGCCCGTCTATCAGTGGGGCAACAACATCCTCGCCTCGATCGCTGAGCGGGTGGACAGTTACACCTTCTACAGTGTTGACGTGTGGATGAAGAGCCCGCCCACCTTCCTGATAGCCCTGGCGACGTTCATTATCGTCGTGGTGCTGGCATGGCGTGGTGGCCGCACCTACTGCAACACCATCTGCCCCGTGGGCACTATCCTTGCCCAACTGGCCCGTTTCTCCTGGCTTAAGGTCTATTTTGATGCCGACAAGTGCAAGTCATGCAGCCTGTGCACCAAGAACTGCAAGGCCTCTTGCATCGATTATAAGACGCACAAGGTGGACTACACGCGTTGCGTGACCTGTGGCAACTGCATCGAGAAATGCAACTTCGGGGCGCTCCATTATGGCCACCCCAAGGCTGTTGCCCAACCCGCACAGCCTGTCGATGAGCAGCCCACTGCCGACAATACCCGCCGAGCCTTCCTCGTCGGCACCGCTATCGTGGGTGCCAACGTTGCCCTGGCTCAAGCGGCCAAGAAGGTGGATGGCGGTCTTGCCATCATCGAGGACAAGGTGCCCGCCAAGCGCACGACGCCGTTGACACCTCCCGGCTCGGTGAGTGCCCGCAACTTCGCCCAGCACTGCACGGCCTGCCAGTTGTGTGTGGCCAAGTGCCCCAACGGCGTGCTGCGTCCCTCCACCGACCCGATGCACCTGATGCAGCCCGAACTCAGTTTTGAGCGCGGGGCTTGCCGTCCCGAGTGCGTCGAGTGCTCCAGCGTGTGCCCCACTGGTGCCATCAAGCCCATCACCGTTGACGAGAAGTCCTCGACCATGATAGGCCATGCCGTGTGGGTTAAGGACAACTGCGTGGTGCTGACCGACGGCGTGAATTGCGGCAACTGTGCCCGCCACTGCCCCGCCGGCGCCATCATGATGGTACCTAGCAATCCCGATGATGATATCTCGCCCATGGTACCTGCCGTCAACAGCGCGATGTGCATCGGCTGCGGCACGTGTGAGTATGTTTGCCCCGCCAGGCCGTTCAGTGCCATCTATGTCGAGGGCCACGAGGTTCATAGCCAGATTTAGTCAACTCCAACCATGTCATCCATTATGAACGATAACAATCATAACAAGAATAATGGCGGCAAGGCATTCAGCCGCCGCACCTTCCTCAAGGCACTGGGCTTGGGAACCGCCACGGCTGCCGCTCCCGTCATCGTGAGCTGCGCCACCGACAGCAAGAAAGGCAACGCCCAGGAACCGCCTGTGGGCAAGATGACCTATCGCGAGAATCCCAAGACACACGAGAAGGTCTCCATCCTGGGCTACGGCATGATGCGCCTCCCCGCCACCAACGGCAAGCCCTTCGGGCGCGAAAATGATGCCGAAATCGACCAGGAGATGGTCAACCGTCAGATTGATTACGCCATCGAGCATGGTGTGAACTACTTTGACACATCGCCCGCCTATAGCCGCGGCCTGAGTGAACACGCCACGGGCATCGCCCTGAGCCGCCACAAGCGCGACAAGTTTTTCATCGCCACCAAGCTGTCCAACTTCAGTCCCGAGACCCAGACACGTGCTGCGAGCATCGAGATGTTCCAAAATTCACTCAAGGAGTTGCAGGTCGATTACATCGACTACCTGCTGCTGCACTCCATCGGTGGAGGCTCTGGAGAAGAGGCGATGGAACTTTTCAGGAGGCGCTACATCTACAACGGCATCCTGGACTACCTGTTGGAGCAACGTGAGAAAGGTATAATCCGCAACCTGGGTTTCTCCTATCATGGCGAGATTGCCGTGTTTGACTATTTGCTGGCCAACCACGACAAGTACAAATGGGACTTCGTGCAGATCGAGTTGAATTACCTGGATTGGAGACACGCCAAGGACTTCAACGAGGAGAACACCAATGCCGAATACCTGTATGCGGAACTTGACAAGCGCGGCATCCCAGCCGTCATCATGGAACCCCTGCTGGGTGGCCGACTCGCATCGTTGCCCAAGCCGTTAGCACAGGAAATCCTGGCCCGCGACCCCGAGCGCACCCTCGCCTCGTGGGCATTCCGATATGCCGGTTCGTTCCCGCGCGTACTCACCGTGCTGAGCGGCATGACCTACATGGAGCACCTGAAGGAGAACCTGTGCACCTATTGCCCACTCGAGGAACTGACCGACGAGGACAAGGACTTCCTCTATGGCATCGCCGACCAGATTGTGGATTACAACACCATTCCCTGCAACGACTGCAAGTACTGCATGCCGTGCCCCTACGGCATCGACATTCCCGGTATCCTCACCCACTACAACAAGTGCATTGCCGAGGATGATCTCACGCGTGACCGTAATGATCCCGACTACGCCCGCGCCCGCAAGGCTTTCCTCGTGGGATATGACCGCACCGTGCCCAAGTTGCGCCAAGCCGACCACTGCATCGGTTGCGGACAGTGTGTGGAACATTGCCCCCAGCGCATCCAGATTCCGCGCGAAATGGAACGCATCAACAACTACGTCGAAGCACTGAAACGCAACATCGACCGCGGCCTCGAAGCCTGATATCTATTCTCTATGGCATTGGCGCATTTTGTTTTCTCAAAAAGTGCGCCAATGTCATAAAAACAGTAGATTTCACTCATCATCATTACCATTATGCCCACAGAACAACAATGGATTATATACCCTATCTTTGTCAGTAGTACATTCCGTGATATGGATCAAGAGCGAGACATCATCAAGTTCGAAGTAATCCATCAGTTAAACACCCAATACAGGAAGAGATTTGTTCAGTTCCAAGTTATTGATCTAAGAGTCGGTATTAATACAGAGAATTTAGCAACAGAAGATGAACGTGAGAACCATGTTTTAGATATCTGCTTCAAAAAGATTGACGATTCAAGGCCATTCTTCATTTGTCTTCTTGGAGGCAGGTATGGATGGATTCCCAGTGATCAGCGATGGTATACTATCTATGAGAACTTAGACATAAAGAAACGTCCTCTTCTTGAAAAAAGTATCGGGTCGAGCGTTACAGAGTTAGAAATCCTTTATGGAGCAATAGGCAACCACGGGGAATACCTGGACAATAGTGTGTTTATGACACGCTCAGAGAAGTCCTATGACACAATGCCTGAAACTAAAAAAAGCATCTATCTGGACGAGTACAGCAACACTTTAACAGCTGAACAAAAAGAGAATCATAAAAACAAGTTAGAGAGCTTACATAACCGAATCGACCAAGTCGCCAGAGAAAAGCAGAAGAGATGCGTCATCCCATATATTCTACAATGGGACGACAAGAATAATAAGTTTAGTGGTTTTGAGTCTTTTAAAACAAATCTTTTCAATCAATTATGTAGAGAGATTAACGAAGAACTGGATAGTGTAAACCAAGAGTTTTTCACATGGCAAGGCCAAGATAAAGCCAATGCCGAGGCACTGGCTCATTTATTAGTCAAACAAAGTGCTATCACTTCCAACATTAACCATGCGATTGATTTAATTAAGCAAGGATATCATCAAATATTAATCACTGGTGATGTCGGCTCAGGTAAAAGCACGGTTGCTGCCCATTGTTATAATTACTATCGAAATCATGGGTATATCTGCTGTCTCGGCTGGATCGGACTATCAACCCATTCTTACCAGATGCGTTACCTGCTGATAAGATGGATTCAACAATTAACTGAAGACGAAAACACATATTCCGAAGAATATTTATTGAAAACCAGCGAGCATAACAACATTCATTTATACCAGATTCTGAACGACATCGTCCAACATGTCGAAAACAAGGGGGATAAAGTCTGCTTTTTTCTGGACGGAATAGAACAATTAAGCGATTACCACGAGAACGAGTTATATCAAATGTGGGTTAAAGAATCAATGACAGTCGTACTAACAGCCCATGAATCTGCCGTTGATCATATTCGCAAGCATCATCCTGCAATCCAATTGGTTACATTAGGGCATCTAGAACTCAACGACCTACAACTGATTATTGAGCAGTGTGAACATTCTAGCAATATGCAACTGCCGAATGCCATTAGGGAAAAGTTGATAAACCGAACCCTGATGCCTCTTCAACTCAAATTGATTATGCTATTGTTTACCCAATTATCAAGTTCTGATTATCAGACTATGCGCAGCATGCAGGAGATGGATGATATAACAAGAATTAACCGCTACTTGGGTCAAGTCTATGAAAGCATGCCACAGGAGTTGCCAGAATTGGTCAGGTTTGTCATTCATGAACTGATTTCGAGAATAGGCCTGCCAACCTCTTATGAGAAAGTTTTTACATGGATTGCTGCATCCCAACAGGGTCTTCGACAAAATGAACTATCCTTCTTATTGGGCAAGGATTGGGATATGCTTCACTTCTATTCATTAGCTTACCTTTTAAGTGATCTTCTCGTCGTCGACAATTTCTCTCAGCACATCAAGATAAGGAGCAAAGTCGTTAGACAGGCATTATTGCCAGAAGATGCAAAAGCCATCTATCAGCAGATATCAACTTGCTTGTTGACACTGCCTGATGATGACCCACTAAAGCAAAATATCTTGATATACAGTCTTATTGAAGCCGAAGAACCTGCGGTCGGCATAGACTATATCGGGACATTTAAAAAATATGATTCGAGGGAAGATATCATCCGTTGGTCCAGAACCAGCGCCAATCTATTGCTCGCCGACCCCGACTATTTGGATCATTTGATGGCGTTAGCATTACAGATGCAGCCTACACAAGTTATAAGACTTGCAAGAATACTCGTTAAATATGGTATTGATCACCAAGTTAAGTCAAAAGAGTGCCACGTCATAAGCAAGTCCTTGTTATTGAATATTGATGTTGAACAACTTGATGCTATATCATCCTATTTATTGGGTGATACCCTCCTTAGTTCGTCGAGCCTATTCAAAACAGCGAACAATGAAATCGTACATCATGATGAAGAATTCATTAAAATAGCCTATCATGCTTTAGAACACAGCTATATTCTGAAACCTGAGGACGAAGACTATAAATCGATGTTCATGGCCGTTTCTTGGAGTTTATCTGATATTGAGATGAAAAAAGGTAATTATGATTCGGCAAAAGCAATCATAAAGAAAGCAAGAAGCATTCAGAAATCTTAGACAATTATCAATCTTTAAAAACATCTACAATTATGGCAAACAATGATTTGAATTCTATTGCACAAGAAGTGGTGTTATTATCACAAGAATTGGAATTGGCCCAGAAAACTAACGACTGGCCCGAAGTTGACGATATTCTTATCAGATTTAAAGACGCAGGTGAAAAAGCCCTTGCTCTTGACGAAAGTGTTTCCGATAAGTATTTATTGTATGCGATGATAACCCAACCAATATATGATATCCGCTTCAACCAACAAGACTACAAAGCAGCAGGCGATGTGATGTTTGAGTCTTTGATTAATATTCAACCATTATTTGATCATTTAGATGAAGAACGTCCTGCTTCCATAGTCTGCCATCACCTGCTCAATCTCACAGAAACCATATCAAGATTGTATGTCGATTATTCTGATTTCTCTAGCAATGACAATGACTCCTTTGGGGAATCCATAGAAAATTTATTGTATATGCTCGCTGATTTTCTAGTTCAAAGCATAGATAATTTACATCATATTTCTCCAGGTAACCCATTAACAATAGTTTCAGAAGTTATACTGACACAACTACAAGAAGCTAACTTCATTGGCAGAACACAATGTAAATTAAGCAATATCACAAATCATTGCTACGAACTCATGTTACATTGGGCATCTATCAAATCACTGTGGGGAACTATCAAACCAACTGAATCTGAAGAAATTGATGATGATTCCTTAGAAGATTCTCAAATTGAAATCAAAGATAATATACTTAAAGAGGCATCTAATGATTTCTTCAAGGATTATACAATAGACTATAACAGCATATTTGCCAAATACCATGAACTTAAATTCGCATTACCAGGCTTAGGAATCGTTGTCAATTTCAATGACTTCATAACAAACTATTTAGATTATTGCAGCCAGAATCAAATCATACCAGTCCATAGTCATAGAATCAACATTAAAGAATGTGTTCCTTTCTGTCCTTCTCTGGTTGCCTTGAATTATTTATCAATAGCCAGTCATTGTATCATGCCGTTGCATGATGATTTCGGTTTGAGCGAGGAAGAAATGATTGATCTGATTTGTGATGGTGACGCATTTAAAGAATATGTTGAAGGCATTCATAACGAAGTCTTACAAAAAATGACGATTTGCTATCTTGTTGTAGATATAGTCGCAGAAAGGGTTCTTATCGAAAATGACGAACTATATTTATCAATATTTGGTAACATCATTTTTGATGATGAAAAAGATGTTCTTGAAAAACAAATAAAGAATATAGATGAAGAAGCCATCGAGAATAAGATGAACGAATATAAGGAAGCATTGATGAAGTGCAACTGCTTGACTAAGCGTTAAACGCATATCTCACATAATTCTGATTAAGAGTATTATGTCATCATTGCAGGAGGTGCTGTTGCGGTGCCTTCCGTGATGATGTGGATGGCGATTTTGCACATTATTAATATAATTAAGGGCTCAAAAATGTGGTTTCCTCCTTAAAATTAATAAGGTGGAAACTAAAAACTTGGTTTTTTTATGCCCCACTTTCAGAAAAAGCAGTATATTTGCAGGCTGAAAAAGACGTTTGAAGCGAAAATTAACAAAATTTAATTAAATAATTCACAATTCAAAAAATGCAAACTAAAGGTTTTATTAGAGTCCTGACTTATGCATTGATCTTGATTTGCCTTTTCTACCTCTCGTTCACGATTGTGAGCAATCACTATCAGAACAAGGCGGAGCAGAAGGCTCTTGCTGCTGCCGGCATTAAGAGCGCCGACACCAGCAACGAGAAGTACAAGGCTGCGCTCAATGAGTGTTTGGACTCCCTCGCCAACGAGAAGGTGTACCTTGGTTACTACACCTTCCAACAGGTTCGTGAAAAAGAGTTAGGCCTCGGCCTTGACTTGAAGGGTGGTATGAATGTGACACTGCAGATTTCGGTGCCCGACATCTTGCGCGCTCTCGCGAACAACAATCCAGACAAGAAGTTTAATCAAGCGATCGACAACGTGATGAAGAACCAGACCGCTCAGGACGACTTCGTCGGCTCCTTCTGCAAGGAGTACAAGAAGTTGGCTCCCGAGGGTAACCTGGCTCAGATTTTCCGCAATATCGAGCGCATCAAGGAGAAACCCAATGCCAGCGAGCGTGAGGTGCAGAGCATCCTCAACGATGAGGTGAACAGCATGGTGGACAATTCCTACAAGGTGCTGCGTAACCGTATCGACCGCTTCGGTGTGGTTCAACCCAATATCCAAAAGCTGCAGAGCACGGGTCGTATCCTGCTCGAGCTCCCTGGTGTGAAAGAACCCGAGCGCGTCCGCAAACTGTTGCAGGGTGCCGCTAACCTGGAGTTCTACACCACCTACACCTTGGGTGATGTCATTGGCTCACTGCGTCAGCTCAACGACCAGGCTCAGGCCAACAAGACTGTAGACAAGAACGCCACCGAGGAGACCACCGAGGAGGCTGCTCCCGCCGAGACCGCCGAGGCCAAGACCGACAGCGCCGCTAAGGCCGCTGAGGAGGCTGCCAAGGCTGCTCCCGCCAAGAAGGATGACGGCCAGCTGACTCTCGCTCAGCTGACTGGCTTTGAAGCTATGGCAGGCGCCGGTGCCAGCTCACCCGTTGTGGGTTATGTCAGCGCTGCCGACACTGCTGCAGTGAATGCCATCATTAACTCTCAGTTAGCCAAGACCATCCTGCCTGCCGACCTTAAGTTGCGTTGGACTGTCAAGCCCGAGAAGGCTCAGAATGGTCATGAGGTATTCCAGCTCGTTGCCCTGCGCACCGTTAATGGCCAGCCCGTCCTGAATGGTGACGTGGTGACCCGCGCAACCAGTGAGTTTGACAACCTGCAGGGTCAGATCGTATCGATGACCATGAACGATGAGGGCGCCCGTCAGTGGAGCATCATCACCAACCAGAACATCGGTAAGGCTATCGCCATCGTCCTGGATGATCAGGTTTACTCATTCCCCAACGTCAACAGCCGCATCGACGGTGGTCGCTCACAGATCAGTGGCCGCTTCACCGTTGAGGAGGCTAACGACCTTGCCAACGTGCTCGAGTCTGGTAAGATGGTAGCACGTGTCAATGTGGCTAGTGAGAGCGTGATTGGCCCGTCGCTGGGTAAGGAATCCATCCGCAAGGGTCTCATCTCGTTTATCGTGGCCCTGATTCTGCTGATGATCTTCATGGTTTGCACTTACGGCTGGCAGGCCGGTATGATTGCCAACCTGGGTCTGTTCCTGAACCTGTTCTTCACGATGGGTATCCTCGCATCGTTCCAGACCGTGCTTACCCTGCCGGGTATCGCT
>JAEEGL014841251.1_pt1 | contig 14706 bp, 12 predicted proteins | sample 9134231 | NCBI WGS metagenome assembly JAEEGL01 (sample SAMN16246548, study PRJNA631951) | gut metagenome | biome: gut microbiome; feature: rumen; material: fiber-attached | host: Bos | place: Iran: Karaj | collected 2018-10 | reverse complement strand
TTATCCACTTTGCCGCGTCAAAAGCCGTGGGTGAGAGTGTGGAGAAGCCCTTGATGTATTATCGCAATAACATTACGTCGTTGTTGAACTTGTTGGAACTGATGCCAAAATATGATGTAAAGGGTATTATTTTCTCCTCTTCGTGTACCGTCTATGGACAGCCCACTCCCGAGAATCTGCCTGTTACTGAAGAGGCTCCTATTCAGAAAGCATTGTCACCTTACGGAAATACGAAGCAGATCAATGAGGAAATCATTCAGGATTATATCCATTCTGGTGCTCCTATCAAGGCTATTATCTTGCGCTACTTCAATCCTATTGGTGCTCATCCATCTGCAGAGATTGGCGAATTACCCAATGGCGTTCCTATGAATCTGATTCCGTTTGTGACGCAGACTGCAATCGGCATTCGTGAGCAGTTGAAAATTTTCGGAAATGACTATAATACACCCGATGGAACTTGCATACGTGACTACATTTATGTGGTGGATCTGGCTAAGGCTCACGTGAAGGCTATGGAGCGTGTTCTTGACAAGCCAGAATGCGAAAAAGTGGAAGTGTTCAACATCGGTACAGGAACTGGCTGGAGTACGCTTCAAGTAGTGGAAGGTTTCGAAAAAGCTACAGGCGTCAAACTCAATTGGACTTATGCCCCACGGCGTGAAGGTGATATCGAAAAGGTTTGGGGCAATGTGGATAAGGCTAACAAAGTGTTGGGCTGGAAAGCCGAAGCCAATATTGAGGATGTATTACGGAGTGCCTGGAAATGGCAGGAGAAACTCCGCAAAGATGGTGTGCAATAATGATTGTATAATCATATATAATTAAATGGCGGTAAGCCCGTCATTATTTTGTGTTTGTGTTGTTATGGGCGTTCGATGTGAATCGGGCGCCCATTGTATTTTATAGTCTTTTAAAGTTTTTGAAGTCCTTAAGGTTAAAATGTCCTTTTGCTATAATTAGATGCTATTGATGTCAACATAGCCGTGCATTACGGCATAGATTGTTAATGCAGACACAGATTTCACACCAAGCTTATCCATGATGTTCCGGCGATGAGTAACTACTGTGGCAAGACCAATGTTGAGCTTGCCGGCAATCTCTTTGTTGATGAATCCCTGTACTATAAGGTTCATTACTTCAATTTCACGGTCGGAAAGTATTTTCTGTTCCAGCACTTTTGGCAATGGAGGAAGGTTCTTGCCGTGAGGATGTGCGTGTTGCTGCAACATCAGGAGTGAATGTACCAGTTGTCTTTCAGGTACATTGATGCATAGGCAGTGGAATCCCGTAGGCTGGTTTTCTGGCGAAGTCGTGAGTACGATAGTCTTTCGGCTGTGCTCATTGAAGAAATCGCGATTGTCGAGAACGATGTTCACATTTGTGAAATAGTGGAAATAATCATCAGTATTACTGGTCGTAAATTCTGCAAAAGAGCCAAAGATGTCAACAGTCATAATAGGCATCACATTCTGCAACATCCCTTTCAGTCCAAGTGCTGAAAGTGTGTTGCTGTCTATGATGGCTATCTTTGGTCTTGTTTGCATAGTGCAAAGGTATGACTTTTTGGAGTCTTTACCAAATATTCCGTGATTTTATAATGTTTTTTCAGATGTTGAACCGCAAATAGGCTCGATCGTCAAAACTCTGCTGACCTTTCATACAGGCTTTAGTGGCTTGGTAAATCTCCATACAACAAGGGTCATTTATGAGCAGATTCTTTAGGGCTGCTTCGCTCTCTGCCAATGTAGGATACAGGAATGGATAACCATCAGTGGCAAGTACTATCTCATGGGCATTCTCAGCAGGAATCCGCTTAACGCCTCTTAAATATATAGGTGTACCGTCAATGACGGAAAAGGTCTTATTTTGAAGGCGCATGGAAGCGATGATGTCATTGATGATGTAGTCGCGTCCTTCATCGTGTTCCAAGATAGAAGACTCGCTGAGATGATGCTCACGAATATATGAAATGCGCTTGGCAGCATTGGCTGCTTCCATAGGCTTTGGGTTATCATAGAACTTACCGTCTATGAGACATTGACAATCGCCAATCATCCATACTTCACGTCGGCTTGTGCTATAGATTGCAGCGCTGCATGTGAGGCGCTCTTCAGGATGTTCGAGAATGAAGTCTGGACAATAATGATGGGATTCATAGACAGCGGCAAAAGATGCTGTAACACTTTGGCAGAAATCCTCACAAGTGGCTTCTTCTGGAAGATTCTCGATGCTTTCCGCTGCGAGCATCATCGCATACCTACCGTTTCTTACCCCTGGAAGGATACTTCGATTGGTTTTGCTGGTGCTGCCGTCGATAACCGCCAGATGATGTGTTGTGATGACTATCGCGTCCTCGCATGTCTCTTGGCTCTTCTTGCCTATAAGTTGCTGTTCGAGAATTTCCATCATATAGTTTTTTGATAAGGTCTGCTCTGCCTATCCTGCGCAGGGATTGTTCTATGCCACGGCGCTCTTCAGGCTTATACCAGAAAAAGAACTGTCGTTGGGCTAGTTTTTCTTTTTGAGTCTTAGCACTGAAAACGGGTTCAAGCGTGTAAGGATCATATCCAGTATACCATGTTTCAGTAGCCACGGTCATGGGTGTCGGTGTGAAGTCCTGCACCTGTTCCAGTTGAAAGTCAAGCTTCTTGGTCTCTACGGCCAATTCTGCCATATCTTCTTCTCTGCATCCAGGATGAGAGGATATGAAGTAAGGAATGAGTTGCTGACGCAGGTTTTCCTGACTGTTGATGCGGTCAAAGATGCGCTTGAACTGATGGAACTGTTTGAAGGAAGGCTTACGCATCAGATAAAGCACGCGGTCAGAAGTGTGTTCTGGAGCCACTTTCAGGCGACCGCTGACGTGTTTGCAGATTAATTCCCGGGTATATTGTTCTGCGGCTTTGTTGGCTTTCTCATCGTTGGAACGGTGGAGGAGCAAGTCGTAACGGACACCACTTCCAATAAAACTCTTCTTAATCTGCGGCATGGAATCCACGGCATGGTAGACGTCAAGGATAGCCGAATGGTCAGCATTGAGATTCGGGCAGATGGCGGGATGAATACACGATGGGCGCTTGCATCGTTCACATGCCTTAAGGTTCTTGCCGTGCATTCCGTACATATTAGCAGAAGGGCCGCCAAGATCGCTGAGATAGCCTTTGAAATCTGGCAGTTGTACAACTTCCTTCACCTCCTTGAGAATACTTTCCTTCGAACGGCAGGCAATAAATTTGCCTTGATGGGCAGAGATCGTGCAAAATGCACAGCCTCCAAAACATCCCCGATGGATGTTAACCGAGAATTTAATCATCTCGTAAGCAGGAATGCGTTTGTTCTTATATTTTGGATGAGGAACGCGTGTGTAGGGTAGGTCGAAAGAAGCATCTACTTCCGTTGTCGTCATTGGTGGGTAGGGGGGATTCACTACCACGTAAAGTCCGTCAACAGCCTGCAACAAGCGCTGTGCATGCATTTTGTTTGACTCTTCCTCAATATGGCGGAAGTTCTCGGCCTCTGCCTTTTTGTTGCGTAGGCACTCTTCATGGCTATGCAGCACAATGTCATCAGCTGAGATTCCACCGGGGATGTCCTCTTCACGGCATAAATAAACCGTCTGTGGAAGTTCATGGATGGATTCTATGCGTCGTCCTTTCTCCAATTCTTCAGCAATCCGGACGATCGTCTTTTCACCCATCCCGTAACTGATGATGTCTGCTCTACTGGGAATGAGTATGCATTTCATCAGTTTGTCTTGCCAGTAATCATAATGGGTGAGTCGTCGGAGAGAAGCCTCAATGCCGCCAAGAACGATGGGAACATCGGGATACAGTTTGCGTAGAATCTGAGAATAAACAATGGTGGGATACTCAGGGCGACAATCATGCCGCCCGTCAGGACTGTAAGCATCCTCGGAGCGCAATCGGCGGTTTGCGGTGTATTTGTTCACCATGGAATCCATACAGCCAGGAGATATTCCGAAAAACAACCGTGGACGTCCTAGTTTCTTGAAATCACGGTAATCACCGTGCCAGTCAGGTTGTGGTACGATAGCCACCCGATAGCCATGTGATTCTAGTACACGTCCTATAACAGCAGCCCCAAACGAAGGGTGATCAACGTAAGCATCCCCGGAGAATAGGATGACGTCAAGTTCATCCCATCCCCTCAGTTCCACTTCTTTCTTGGTCGTGGGTAGGAAATCGGTCAACTGGTGGCTGTTTACCATTCCTTCTTATTCTTCTTTATCTTGCTTTGCAGTTTCTTTAGGTTCCCATTCCACATAAAGCAGAACAAGATTCTGAAGACCAATGGCCTTCATGTTGGTGTTGTAGATGACATCAAGGCAGAGGTCCATCAGTTCCTTGTCAATTGTAGGTTGGCTTTCCAGGATGGAACGGCAGTTGAACTTCAGTTTGTCGAGGACATCCTCGTCGATGATGCCATGGCTGTCAATGAGGTTTTTCAGCAGGGCATACTTCTTCAACGTCATCAGATGCTTCTCACTCACTTCAATGCTTCTTGTTCCGGAAGCGTTTGCTTGTATTTTCATATGTCAGATACGTTTGTTTTTAATCTTGATTACTATGGCATCAGGAATTTCAGGATTCCCGACATGATGCTGGCCCGCTTCGATGGTGAAATGATACATTCAAACGGGAAGCCCATGGTAAATGAATGGTATATCTGTCCCTGATAGGCTACGGCAGCCGAAGTCTGGTCCTGATAGGTCATGGCGGGAAATGCCTGTCCTGTGGGCTGTATGATGTCAGGCGCTGTGGCGGCGTAGTGGTCTTCGTTGAGCGTACGGTAAATGTCTATCTGCGTACCAAGTCCGTTGATGATAGGATTGGTGTTCATCATCTGCGTGCCTGCCAATTGTAGGTGGAGCACATTGTCAAGAAACTGGCGCTCGGTCTCTGAAGTCATATCCGAGCCAATGTAAGAACCGCTCACCAGAATGGCTCCGCCTGTTTGTGCATAGGCAGCCAGTCGTTCCTGCATCTTTGGGGTGAATGTCTTGTAGTATACCAATTGGTGGGGAGCATATTTCTCCAGTCCGAGGATCAGGTCAACGCAATGGTATTTCATGATGTCTTCGCGTCCTTCTTCAACGGCCACCGAGGAACAACTGCATACGTTGTAGATTGTACCGTGGCTAATGGCATCGGTGTGTGTACGTACATAATCGAATGTGTTGCCTGCTATCACCATTCCCTGCCATTCCTGTCCGCTATAGCCAAGCCCTCCAGGTCCTTCTATGCCGATAGCTTTCTTGTCGAAGCATTGCTGGCGACCACTCCATCCTGCAGTTCTCATATAACTTACACCTGGGTCACGGTTGAAATCAAAACCTTGCAAGGAGTCATTGTTAACGACTGCAGGAGCAGATAGCCTATGGAAGCCGTTAACCACTAGAACGGTTTTCTGGGCATTGGGCTGACTGAGTGTGGAAAGCACTTCCGAGGGGAAACTCTCACCGCCGCGGTTGACGGCTGTGATCTTGAAATGATAGGGAGTACCCGGCGTGATTTTCACTTTGGCAGCTGTGCCGTTTACGAGCGTACCGTTGTCAAAACCTCCATTGCCAATGGCTTTGTAGATGACATAGGCAGTGGGATTTGCAGAGGATTCATCCACATCTGGTGTTTCCCGCCATTTCAGAATGGCCACATTGTTCTCACCGACTTCCGCACTCAGGAATTGTGGCGGTAACGGAGCTATAGTGCAGTTTTTGCCGTGGCGTTCTGCAGAGAATCGCAGAAGTGTCTTATAAACGCTACGGGCAAGCGTGAACTTGAAGTTCGGATCTTGACCCATCACCATATCCGGGAAGTTCTGGTGTGACAGAGTTTCGAAGATGGCGGACGGAACTTCAGGAAGACGGGTTTCCGAATAGTTGCGATCCCAGAGAGCACGCACTGCCCATGTCCCGTATTTGCGCTGAATGTCACGCTGGGCATTGTCGAGGATGCTACGTGCAAGATCCTTTGAAGTCTGACGTGAAAGTCCGCTGTTCAGAATTCCGTCGTTATGGTCGGTAGTGCATACTGCCAATGAACCTTTCAGCGAGGTGTAGTCTTGCTGATATCCGGCATCACTGTGTACAGCAAGTGATAGTTCGAAAGGCACGCCCAGTCCTTCTTTTGTAGGCAAATAGGGGGAACCGCCACCCACGAAGTTGGTCATTAGCGAACGGGTGTTGATATCATCCTTGTAATCATCCTGTCCTTTGTAGCCACCGTAAATAGAGTAGGGCATACCCGACCATTGCGCCGTGTATCGGGCTGCCTCCAGGAATCGTGGAAGTCCGCTAACGGTACCACCTCGCTCAATGTTACCCATACCACCGCCGAAACGCACAGCATCTGCCGTTACCACACCGTGATGACGACTTTCGTTCGTCAGTTGCACACAGTTGTCGATGGAGGTACCGGCCTCAAAGAAGAAAGTACCTAAATATACCCAGGTGCCTCCGCCCATCTGCTGGTTAACGCGAAACTCTGTGGATTCTCCCTGATGATAAACGATATAGCGGGCATCCTCAATACTCTCTGGCAGCGACTGATAACTTACATATACGGCATACTGTCCTGACTTTGGAATGTCGGGACGATAGCAAACGGTACTGATATTGCCTGACTTCACAGCTTTTACCTGACGTGCTGTACCGGCAATGAACGGATTCTCACCGTCCTTATAGATTCTTTTCAATTGGGCAAAACCAAGATAGGGAGTCTTCTGCCAAATCTGTGAACCGTTGGTTTCGAAATAGTTTCCCGAGGATGACTGATCGTTGTCGACAATTACCTCGTTACGCTGCCAGTCACGCTCACGGGGAGTAAACACATTGGCCCCAGCATTCTCCAGCATCGGAATGAGATAGGGTACCACGATGGTCTGTGTATAGAGGTCTTCGGTGGTTCCGAAAAGGAAAGGGCGCTGCCATTTCCAGAATCCTTTTTCTCCGTCATAGTATCGTCCGTGACTTTGCCAAACCACCAAGTGGCGATGCTGGAGTCCACGGTCAATCTCAAATGGTTTCGAAGTGTTTGTAACCCATGAAGGCCCCGTGTAATCTATATCTCCCCATTTCATGCCCGTGGTCTTTGTCTTGTAACGTTGTGGGGGCAGAGGTGCGCTCTGCGGCTGATCCTTGATGACCGGTTTGCTTGTGGTAGTGGGCTTTGTGGGCTTAACGTTCTGTGTCGTACGAGTAGTGCCGCATCCCCATAATGTGAGAGCGGCAATCAGCACACCCGCCTGTGCTATATGTTGAAAATGAATTCTCATTATCTATTATCTATTTATTTGTCCGACAAAATTACGAAATTCTGCTTACATGACCAAATAAATAGTCGGGAAAACACCTTGCAGGGGATTTATAGCGCAAATTTCTCAGGGTGTTTTCCCTTGAAGTCCTTGTAATACGATTTGATTTCGACCATATCCTTGTCGAAATCACCTGAGGGAATAATGCTTTTCGTACATTGTATGAGCTTGCGCTCGTAGTCAATACCATATAGCAGAATGGGGATGCCGGCCTTCAATGCGATGAAGTAGAAACCCTTCTTCCATTCAGCGTTTGGCGAGCGGGTACCCTCAGGCGTGATGCAAAGACGGAATTCATCCATCTTGCGCGCTTCCTCCGCCAGGTTGTCAGTCATACTTGAGCTCTTGGAACGATAGACGGGCACACCTCCCCATTTGCGGAAAATGGGACCCAGAGGCCAGAAGAACCATTCTTTCTTCATCAGGAAATTGATGCGCATTTTCTCGGCTCTGGAGTAGCACTGGCCAAGAACAAAATCCCAGTTTGATGTGTGGGGAGCTAATGCGATAATGAACTTTTTCGGATGTTCAACGGTTACTTCTTTCTTCCAGCCTAAATGTTTGTACAGCAGTGAGTTAAAAAAGTTTCCCATAGTAAGTATTTGGTGTGTGATTCTGTTTTAACTCAGGGCTGCAATCTGGTCGATAATCTCACTGGCCTGCTTGTTGAAATTGTTGATGAGGTCCTTGAAATAGTCCTGTGTTTCCATTCCAGGCTCAGGGTGTGAGATACGGCTCACGTAATCATTCTGAATCATCAAGATACTGGAGAGCAATGCGTTCACATTGTCCTCTTCTGGCTTTCCATTGTAGAGTGATGCAGCCACACATTCTGCAAACAATTCGCTACAAATGTAATTGATGGTCTTTTTTAAATCTCTTTTGTTTGACATAAGTATCTGTCTTTTTTGTTAATTCTATATTGCAAATATAAATATAATTTCTTAAACCTTCGTAAAAGAATCGGAAAATTTATGCTTTTCATTGAAATTTGTAATAAAATGGGCGCTTATATCTCGTTTTTTTCGTATTTTTGCAATGCGAAATTCAATTATTCAAATTATATCAACAAATTTAGTATGGAAAAAAGTGCATTGCAGTGGGCTCGTTCTGCTTACCAGCCAAAACTGCCTAAGGCTCTTCAGGGAGCTGTAAAAGTGAAGGAGGGTGCTCCTACACAGAGTGTTGACAACCAGGAGGACATCAAGAAGCTGTTCCCCAACACCTACGGAATGCCTCTCATCGAGTTCGTAGAGAGTGACAAGGCCAATACGGCCAAAATGAATGTGGGTGTTATCCTTTCAGGCGGTCAGGCTCCAGGTGGACACAATGTCATCACCGGTCTTTTCGACACAATTAAGAAACTAAACCCCGAAAACCGTCTCTATGGTTTTGTTCTCGGCCCCGGCGGTCTGGTAGACCACAATTATCTGGAGATTACTGCTGATTTCATTGAAGACTACCGCAATACCGGTGGTTTCGACATGATTGGTTCAGGCCGTACGAAGTTGGAGAAAGTGGACCAGTTCGAGAAAGGTCTGGAGATTATCCGTGAACTTGACATCAAGGCCATTGTGATTATCGGTGGTGATGACTCCAACACCAATGCCTGCGTATTGGCTGAGTATTATGCTGCCAAGAACTATGGCGTACAGGTAATCGGCTGTCCCAAGACCATAGATGGTGACTTGAAGAACGATCAGATTGAGACTTCCTTCGGTTTCGATACTGCCTGCAAGACTTATTCCGAGCTTATCGGTAATATTGAGCGCGACTGTAATTCAGCTCGCAAATACTGGCACTTCATCAAGGTGATGGGCCGTTCGGCTTCTCACATCGCCCTGGAGTGCGCCCTTCAGTGTCAGCCTAACATCTGCCTCGTTTCCGAGGAGGTAGAGCAGAATGAACTCACGCTCGACGACGTGGTGGAGTATATCGCCAATGCCGTTGCCCGCCGCGCTGAAGATGGTAACAACTTCGGTACCGTCATCATCCCTGAGGGACTCATCGAGTTCATCCCCGCCATCAAGAAACTGATTGCCGAGCTCAATGACGTTTTGGCACGTCCCGAGGCCAAGAACCTCACACGTACTGAGCAGATCGACTTCGTGAAACAGCAGATTTCCGACGAGAATCTCTCCGTATTCAATTCACTGCCTACAAGCGTTGCCCAGCAGCTGGCCCTCGACCGTGATCCTCACGGAAACGTACAGGTGTCGCTTATCGAGACTGAGAAGCTGCTTTCTTCCATGGTGGCTACCAAGCTGGAGCGCTGGCGCAAGACCGGTATGTTCAAGGGCAAGTTCGCCACACAGCACCACTTCTTCGGCTATGAAGGACGCTGCGCAGCTCCTTCCAACTTCGATGCCGACTACTGCTATGCACTCGGTACCAGTGCCGCTCAGCTCATCGCCAATGGCAAGACCGGTTATATGGCTATCGTGAAGAACACCACGAAGCCTGCCGACCAGTGGATCGCCGGTGGTGTGCCCATTACGATGATGATGAACATGGAGAAGCGTAACGGTGAGATGAAGCCCGTTATCCGCAAGGCACTTGTGGAACTCGACGGCGCTCCCTTCAAGTGCTTCGCCGCTCAGCGCGACCGTTGGGCACGCGAGACCGCTTACGTGTATCCCGGACCAATCCAGTACTGGGGACCCTCTGAGGTTTGTGACCAGCCCACAAAGACGCTGGCACTCGAGCAGGAGGGTAAATAACCGATTTCTTTCCCTAACGCTGTTAGAGAATCAAAACTGAATGACAAAGTCCAGAAGTAAACGCAAACCTCACCGAAGCCGTTCGCTTTTCGCCAAATATCCCCGATGGGCATGGTGGATAGGCGGTATCGGTGTGGTGGCCGTTTACATCTGGGCTTTTTATTATTTCTTCGTGGGACCGTTCGGATTCCGCTGGCGTGCGCTCTACGGCGATGCAAATTATCCCGACGGCTACGAAATCCGCGGCATCGACATTTCACATTATCAAGGTAAAATAGACTGGCAGCGGCTTCAGAATGCCATGATTGAGAAATGCCCCGTGCGCTTCATCATGATCAAGGCCACGGAAGGCAGCACGCGCCTTGACAACTGCTTCAACGATAATTTCCGCAATGCCCGTGAGTATGGCTTCATCCGCGGTGCCTATCATTTCTGGAGCAATAAGTCGTCGGCACGCGACCAGGCGCAGTTCTTCCTCAATAAGGTGCATCTGCAGGCTGGCGACTTGCCGCCGGTACTCGATGTGGAGCATAAGCCCTCCGACATGTCCACAGAGGATTTCCAGCGCGAGATTCTGGCATGGCTCCATGCCGTGGAGGACAAGTACCACGTGAAGCCCATCATCTATACCTATTACAAATTCAAGATGAAATACCTGGGCACGCCCGTATTCGACGACTATCCCTATTGGATAGCCCACTATTATGTAGACAAAGTGGAATACAAAGGTGAATGGAAGTTCTGGCAGCATACCGATGCCGGCCGTCTTCCGGGTATTAAGGGATATGTGGATTTCGACTTGTACAACGGTTCCTTCTACGACTTGAAGAAACTCTGTATCAAGGAATTTGAGGAATAGCCTTTCCTATGCGCTGAAGACCAGCATGCACCATTTGTTGCTGCCTTCTGTCTCAGTCAGTACGAGGCCCAGCGACCCCGCTTTCTCGGCAATCATAAAACCGTCGGTATCGTAGAATCCGCTCAGGATGAGCTTGCCGTTGTGGTTCATCACCTCCTTCATGTGATGCATGTCGGCCATCAGGATGTTGCGGTTGATATTGGCAAGCACTACGTCGAAGACACCGCTCACATGGCTTAGCACGTTGCGGTCGCCCTCCAGCACCTCCATGTTCTTCACCCCGTTGAGCTTCGCATTGTGGCGCGCATTCTCCACGCTCCATTCATCGATGTCGTAGGCCACGATCTCGCTGGCACCGCATTTGGATGCCACGATGCCCAGGATGCCCGTTCCGCAGCCGCAGTCCAGGATGCGCTTGCCCTTAAGGTCCATCTTCAGCAGTTCACCCACGATCATCCGCGTCGTCTCATGAGTTCCCGTGCCGAAGGCCTGGCGCGCCTCAATGGTGATGTCGAGGGTGGGGGAGTCAAGGGCCTTGTCGCCGACAGGATGCTTCGTGTCGTGGATGATGCAGCGGCCGTCGATGACGATGGGCTCAAAACCCTCATTCTCCCATTGCTCGTTCCAGTTCCGGTATTCGGCCTCTTTGAGTGAGTAGCTTACGTTGATACCCTCGATGGGAAAGTCTTTGAGCAGCGACTTGAGCAGCGGCTCGTCCAAAAGCTCCTGCTGCACGTAGCCGTTCAGGCCTTTGCCGTTTTCCTCAAACGACTCGAACCCTGCCTCTGCGGCCAGCGATGCAATGATGTCGCGGCACACTTCCGTGTTTCCGGCACCTTCGATTTTGAAGTTTGCAACGTAATATTTCATCACTCAAAAGTTAAATTTTCGATGCAAAGATATAAAAAATAGGGAAAATCCTACTACGGAATAGGAAAAAACCTTATTTTTGCATAAAAATTACTCGTAAATTTGCACCTGAATAAGAATTTTATTTAAGCATATGAAGAAATTAGTTCTATTATCAGTCCTCTTTGGTGCACTGCCAATCTCCATGATGGCGCAGGACGACCTGTATTTCACCCCTAAGAAGAGTTATAAGACAGTGAAGAGCACCCCGACCCCGAAAGTTGAGAGCGAGGCACCCACTTACTACAGCGGGAGCAATCGCAACATCGACGAGTACAACCGTCGCGGAAAGTTCGGCAGCTATTTCGAGAAGATAGGCACCGACTCGCTGGGCAATGACATCATCGAATTCCATTCCAGTGCTGAAGACGTGACCGATACGCTCGCTGTCTATCCCGGCACGAAGGTGGAATATGATGTGGACGATGACTACTACTACAGCCGTAGGATGAGTCGCTTCGACGATTTCTACTGGTACGACCCATGGTTCCGCGGACCCTATTACGGCTGGCATTCACCTTGGTGGTACAGCCGCTGGGGATGGTACGACCCCTGGTACTACAGCTATGGCTATAACGGTCTGTATGGCTGGTACGGCTGGTACGACTGGTATGATCCCTACTACTACAGCTGGTACGGCTGGGGCTCACCCTACCGTTGGGGCTGGTATGGCGGATGGAGCTATTCGCGCCCGTTGTACGTATCAACTTATAGAGTCTCTCCTGGTAATTCCCGCTCGACAGCGCTATACAACCGTAGAACCTACACTGGTAACCGTGGCATTTCTTCGGGTACTGCTGGTTCTCGCAATTGGGGCAACCGATCAGTCACAGGCAATTATTCTTCCAATAACGTGAACCGTGGCTATCGTCGTGGTACAACAAGCTCTAGTTCAAGCACACGCGTCGCGATGCCAAGTTCTTCCCCAAGCACCCGCAGCTCAGGCTCCTTCGGCAGCAGTTCACGTAGCAGCGGAGGCAGCTTCAGCGGTGGAGTTTCACGCGGTGGTGGCGGTAGCGTAGGAGGCGGCGGAGGTGCCTCTCATCGTGGACGTCGTTAAAGATCGCAGTTTTAAATAACGGATTATTAATTATAAACAATATTGAAAATGATGAAGAAATTTGTTTTCGCTATCAGCATGCTTGCGGCTTTGCCAGTAACAGCTCAGGAAACCTACGAGAATGCAAATATCGTAACCGAAGACCTCAACGGTACGGCACGCTTCGTGGGAATGGGTGGTGCCATGGATGCTTTGGGAGCCGATATCTCCACCATTGCTACCAATCCCGCAGGTCTCGGACTGTTCCGTAGTTCGCAAGTTGCTGTTACAGCAGGAATGTCCATGCAGCAAGATGCAAAAGACTTCCACAATGCCAGCAAGGCTCATGCCAACTTTGACCAGATCGGATTCGTGTGGAGCAAGCAGAACAATGAAAGGTCCTTCCTCAACTTGTCATTCAACTATCACAAGAGCCGTGACTTCAACTTCATTCTCACAGCGGCTCAGGACAACCTTTCTCAGCGTGCCTCGCAGAATGCACTGTCGTATATCAAGGCCGTGGGTGACCGCGACGCAACAGGCGAATCAACCATTGCTATTAACGAGAAAAACGGTAAATACTACGGCGATTTTTACTGGACCAGCCAAATTGACAACCTCTATTACAACGCCTTTATCATGGGTGATGGAGGGGCTGGTTTCAACATGGCCGATGGATATCTGATGAACCGTGCTAACAAGGGCTATATTGGAGAATACGACTTCAGCATCAGCGGCAACATCAACGACCGCGTGTATCTCGGACTCACCTTCGGCATTCAAGATGTGCATTATAAGGGCTATAGCGAATATACGGAGAATCTGGTGAGCGGTGTCGGAAATACTTCTGTTGGAAGTCTCACCGTCAGCGACGAGCGTAAGATTACGGGTACGGGCTTCAACTTTAAGATTGGTGCCATATTTCGTCCAATAGAGGACTCGCCATTCCGGTTTGGTCTGTCATTTGCATCACCAACGTTTTACGACCTCACCACCAGCAACTATACCTATTTAATCAATAACCCACTGCCTGGTGACAATTCAAACTATAAAGCATCCGATTCTTACGATTTCCGCCTGAACTCGCCCATGAAGTTTGGTGTCAGTTTGGGTCACACCATCGGCAACTATCTGGCCATCGGTGCTGGTTATGAGTATGCCGACTATGGTGCTACCAATCCTCGCGTGAAGGACGGAGACTATTACGATTGGTATTACGACACGTACTATAGTTCGAGCAGCAAGGATGCAGTCATGAAGGATCACACTGAAGCTACTCTCAAGGGTGTCAGCACGCTGAAAGTTGGCTTGGAGTTTAAACCCATTCCCGAGGTTGCATTCCGCGCAGGCTACAACTACGTGAGCCCGATGTATAACTCCAATGGTTTCAAGGATGTTTATCTTGACTCATATGGAACCAATGTGGCTTCTGCTACGGATTACACAAACTGGAAGTCAACCAACCGCCTGACGTTAGGCGTGGGCTATAGTTACGGCAAGTTCTTCGCTGATCTGGCCTACCAGTACAGCATGCAGAAAGGTGATTTCTATCCCTTCATGGATGCCTATGTTGATGACTATCTGTTGGACGATAAAGGTCAGATCATAAAGGACGAGATTAACAACTACGCTACGAAAACTGAAGTGGAAAACAACCGCCATCAGTTATTACTGACCCTCGGCTACCGCTTCTGATTTCCCTCACTTCATATAGTGTTACAAAAGTATCATTCGTTGCCATTCAGCGGATGATACTTTGCTTTTCAGCGGATGATGTTGTGAAGCCCGGCGGATGATACTTTGGAGTTGGGCGGATGATACTTTGGAAGCCTGCGGATGATGTT
>JAEEGL012203545.1_pt1 | contig 14706 bp, 14 predicted proteins | sample 9134231 | NCBI WGS metagenome assembly JAEEGL01 (sample SAMN16246548, study PRJNA631951) | gut metagenome | biome: gut microbiome; feature: rumen; material: fiber-attached | host: Bos | place: Iran: Karaj | collected 2018-10 | reverse complement strand
TCTCCTAATGGATATATTGTATCAGCATCTTGATAATATCTTGGAATAAATATTTCTGATCTTTCTCCTGTTCTACTAACGGATATTAAAGCATCTTCTTTTTCATTTTCTCTTCTAAATTGTAAATACTTATCATTGATATCTAATACTTCGAAATCTGCTTTTTCCAAGAATGGATTTTTATTTCTAATCATCCCTAAATACTTAAAGTAATTTACTAGATCTTTATCTTCTCTTCCCCAAGGATAAGGCCTTCTGTTAGCAAGATTTCCCATACCTTGTAGTCCTGCTTCATCTCCATAAAAAATAGATAAATTTCCTGGAAGAAAGGTTAAAGCATAAAGATAAGATTTATAGATTTCTTTTCCTCTTTGATAATCTTCTTCATTCATATAATAGTATTTTTGCCAAAACCGATCATTATTATTTAAATCCCATGCCCATTCTCCACTATATTGAAATTCTTTTGTTCCAAAAATATTGATGGCTCTAGTAATATCATGAGTGGATGTGAAATTCATAATGGATTGAATCGTTTCATCTGGATAATCTATTTTTAATTGTCTTAAAACTTCTTTTAATTTACTGACATCTCTATATTTATAGTATCTGATTAAGGCATCCATTAATGGATAATTCATAACACTATCCATTCCTTTTCCACTATCTAGATAATGTCTTCCCATTCTCATTGGATTTTTCCATACTTCTCCTAGAATAAATCCATCTTTTTTATTTCTTTTCACTGCTTTTCTAATTCCTTCTATAAATTCATCGGATAGTTCATCTGCAACATCTAGCCTTAATCCATCGATTCCTAAATCAAACCAACAATCTATGATTCCCCCTTCTCCATAGATATAGTGTTGCCACTCTTTAGATGATCCATCACATACTGGTAAATTATGAAATCCCCACCAGTAATCAAAGAATACTTGGTTGTTTTGATAATACTTTCGATAAAATGGAAAATACTTTGATTCTCTACTTTGAAAAGCTCCTAGCTCTGGAAAATGATTGTATTCATTAAAATACTTACTATTATTTCCTGTATGGTTAAATACGGCATCTAAAATTACTTTCATTCCTCTTTTATGAGCTTCTTCACATAATCTTTTTAAATCTTTATTTGTTCCTGCATAAGGATCTACTTGCTCATAATCAGATGCATCATATCTGTGATTGGATTGTGACCATACTATTGGACTTAGATATAGAATACTAACGCCTAGTGATTTTATGTAATCTAGTTTGCTAATAATTCCTTTTATATCTCCTCCATAAAAGTCTGCATTCCATATTCCATTTTTATCTGGACCTATATCAATATCTTCTTCCCAATCTTTATGAATTACTCTATCAGGCATTTCTTTTAATTCTTTTTTTTCTCCTCTATTAAATCGATCTACAAAGATATGATACATGATCTTTCCTTTGGCCCAATCTGGTACTTCAAAATTAACACTCATTTTCCACATATCTTCTTGAGAGATACTAGAAGAGTTTTCTTTATTTTCTTTTTTTAGATAATAGAATTGTCCATTCGCTTGGAAAGAAAAATAATAATGGTAAAGTGCTTTTGTTGGAATTGTTACTTCTGTTTCAAATAGTGCATATTCCCCTTCATTTTTAATATGTTTTAATTGATGAGCATCTCTAGAAGAATTGCTTTCAATTAAAAATTTAACTCCTTCTATCCAACCTAAGGATAAAGGGATTCTAAGATATATTTTGTATTTTGCAGCCTCTTCTGTTTCTTTTCTTTTTACTATTTTGAAATTTACTTTTTCTAGATCTGTCATCTTATCATCCTTTACTATATTTATTATAACAAAAAAAGTATCATTTCGATACTTTTTCATATACTTTATAATTCTTTCTTGAAGTAATGACCTTTAAGGATGAATAGAACAAGGATAATAAGAATCCTGATATTAGAATTCCTCCTATTATATCTGTTGGCCAATGTACTCCTGATAAGAATCTTCCAACTACTAAGATGATCATTAATACTCCAGTTATGATAGTTATGATATCATTTGCTTTTTTATCTTTGATATAGTATTTACTCATTAACATAGAAGATGCACATACACAAATTGCTAACATCGTATGACTAGATGGGAAAGATGCTTCTAATTCTCCATCCATTAATACTGGTCTATAGTTAATTACTATTTTTTCAAAGAAGAAGTATGTTGCTCCTACTAAGATATAAAAGATTCCTAATAAAATCAATTTCTTATCGACTTTAGCAAGAGATTTTCTATTCTTTAATTGAATACATCCAACTAATCCATAATAAGCTACTATTAAGAATGGTAAGAATCCTAAATATTTTGTTGCGTTATACCAACCCATATTTTTAGGAAACATCTGATGATAATTTCCATTTATTGTAGAAAAACCTACTTTACTATCATTAGGTCCTATTACTCCTACATCTACTGTTTTTAATAAAATAATATATAGAATACAAACTACGAATAATATTAAAGTAATTGTTTTCCAATTTAAACTTTTTTTCATATTACTCCTCCTCTACTTTATTCATATTATCATAATAATAGTTTTTTTACAATTCATTGTTCTTTTCTTTTTTCATCTTTTATAGTATTATATAGCTCGATTGGAGATTACTATGGTACATATTACAAGTTTGGAATTAGACAATTTAGAAAAACTTGCTGGTGGTGGTTTTGGTACTATTTATAAAAAGGATGATCATACTGCCTATAAAGTCTATGTGAAAGATATGTATGATGCCTTTGGAACTGTTACAAAGAATCCATCTTTAAAATATCCTTCTCTTCGTTTGTATTTACTTAGAAAAAAAGGAGATTCTTTAAAATATACTGATGTTTTTTCTGATTATTTATTTGTTGATGGTGAATTTGCTGGTGTTGTAATTCCACTATATCATGGAAAGTCTCTTGTAGAATGCCGAGATATTCCGATAGAAGATAAAATTGATATCTCCAAACAAGTAGTTAGAAATTCTAAAGAATTAACAGATCATTTTATTTACCCTACTGATTATAAATTAGGAAATATTTTATTCGTGAATGGAGAAGTTAAATTTATTGATTTAGATGATATTTTGACAAAAGTATCTTATGGACCTAATTTTTTAAGATTAAATGAAGCTATTATCGGAATTGGAGATACTATTTATTCTTTCTTTTATGAATTTGCTTATAAACCTTATTCTTTTACAGTGAAAAATCTTCTTTTAAAAGAAGAAGCTCCACATTTTTCTACTTATGAAGATATTTATCAATATTTAGAATTAAAGAAGAAGAAAAAGTCATTTCTAACAATTGATCATAATAGTGATTTATCTGTGGCAAAAGATTTTTTATCTAATCATTCTCATCATGTAATATTTCAATGTCCTGATACTTATTATCACGGAGAATATTATCAAAGTATTATAGAAGAATTGAAAAGAAATGGTATTTTGCTTTATGATTTCGTTTTTCCTAATGAAAAAGATTATCTTCCTTATCAGTTTTCTATTGAAGAAGAATTAGAATTAAAAGGTAAACAATTTGTCAAAAAGAGTTCAAAACTTGACTAATACAGTATATAATTGTATAATTAATTTACATATATGTTATCTAGAGCGGACGAGAGATTCGGCTTAATGACTCCGCAGCAACCTATTTAGTTAGGTGCTAAAACCGACAAAGTAATAGTGCTTTGGCTGATAATTATAGTTTACTATTATTAATAAGTCTCTGTGCTATGCTGCATAGAGATTTTTTTATAACATATATGGGGAGGAGTGTTTATATGAAAAAGTTTTTTACATCAGAGAGTGTAACAGAAGGACATCCAGACAAGTTATGTGATTTTATCTCAGACTCTGTACTAGATGCTTATTTAGAGAAGGATCCAACTTCTCGTGTCGCATGTGAATGCGTTGCTGGTAAGAATATTGTATTTATTACTGGTGAAATTACTTCTAAAGGAGAAGTAGATATTGAAAAAGTAGCAAGAAATGCTATTAAAAAAGTTGGTTATTTTGGAGATACTGATATTGATTATAAGACTTGTGAAGTCATTATCAATGTTTGTACTCAATCTCCAGATATTGCTATGGGTACAAATGATACTGTTGGTGGTGCTGGAGACCAAGGTATGATGTTTGGTTTTGCTTGTGATGAAACAAAAGATTATATGCCACTTGGAATTAGTCTTGCTCATAAGTTATCTAAAAGATTAACTGATGTTCGTAAGAAAGGTATTATTAAAGATATTGGAGCAGATGGAAAAACACAAGTTACTGTTGAATATGATGATGATAAGATTGTTAGAATTCATACGATATTAATTTCTGTTGAGCATCGTGCTAGTAAGAATTTAAATACTTTAAAGAAAGAAATCTATAAAGAAGTTATTCTTCCAGTTGTTCCTGAAAAGTATTTAGATAAAGATACCATTATCTTAGTTAACCCTACTGGTCGTTTCGTTATTGGTGGACCTTTAGGAGATTCTGGTTTAACTGGTCGTAAGATTATTGTTGATACATACGGTGGATATGGACGTCATGGAGGTGGAGCTTTCTCAGGAAAAGATCCAACCAAAGTAGATAGAACAGGTGCTTATATGGCAAGATTCTTAGCAAAGAATGTTGTTGCTAATAAATATGCAAAACGTTGTGAAGTTCAACTTGCTTATGCAATTGGAGTTCCTGAACCAATTTCTATTTATGTTAATTGCTATGGAACTAATACTATTCCAGAAGAAGAAATTATTAAGAAGATTCAAAAGAAGTTTAAATTAACTCCACAAGAAATGATTACTTATTTAGATCTTAGAAAACCAATATTTACTAAGACTACAAATTATGGTCATTTTGGTAAGAGTAATTTATCTTGGGAAAAGATTATTAAATTATAAAAAAAAAGAAGGTTTTAAACCTTCTTTTTTAATAGATTGAATTATTAATAACAAGTTTTTTCACTTTTGCTTTATCTTTACCAGCTTCATCCCAGAAGTCTTTCTTTCCAAAAGCAATTTCTTCTGGTTCCATATATTGGATATGTCCATTCTTATCAGACCATACTTTTAAGAAGTATCCTCCAACAGAATTGATTAATCCTTGTTTTTGTTGGAATTGAGTTTTTGTACATAAGGCTGGTACTTGAATACATTGAATATTTCTATATACAAAGTGATAACTCTTATGATAATGACCAATTAATAATATTTTTGGTTTGGTATGAGACTCTAATGTCTCTATTCTTTTTTGTGGTTTATAAGATAAGCTTTGAGCAGATCCTCCTCCTGGATGATCTAGAACATATTTTACTTTATCGATTACAATTTCACCGGTATCTTGACCTAAATATTTCATATCAGGTCTTGTTTCTTTTAACCATCTATCTACGGTAGCTTGTCCATTCTTATAATGGGTTTCATCATGAGAACCTAATATATAATAAGTTGTCATTCCATCAATATATGGATACATATCTACTACATACCCTACTTGTTGATCAAAACCACTTAAGAATTGTTGTCTTGGATTTTCTGGTCTATTTGGATAATTACCATCTGTCATATCTCCTACGTGTAATACGACTTTAATTCCTCTATTATAAGCTTCTTGATAAAGTTCATTTAATAAGTGTAATTGATTATGAATATTACCAAAATGAGTATCAGATACTACTAATAATTCTGTACATGTTAAATCATCTGGACTTACTTTACTATAAGATGCTTTTTTCGTTGTATTTTTCTTAAAAATCATTTCTTTTCCATCTGGGATGATTTCTACTTTTTTACCACAGAATTCCCAAATATGAAGAAGACCTTGTAATTCTTTATAACTAATGTGGAACTTTGCCATAAAGGTATCAATAGACATTCCGTTTTTTACATAATTAAATAATTTTAAGGCTGTTTCAACGGAAGCATTGTCCATATTAATTGGGGCTTTATTATTACCAGATGGAACTTTAATGGTTGTTCCTTTATAATCTTCTTTATTACTTACATAGTATGGAGAGTCAATGGCATCAATTTTCTTTAATTTTCCTTTTTCATCTGTTTGAACCGTTACATACCAAGCTCCGATTGTATTGGCATAACGTTTTGCTTTCATTTCTTTATCTGTTGCACATACAGATGGAATAGAAATACAATTTACATCACGATGACGGAATTTTTCCATTTGAAGAAGTCCACCATATAATAAGATATCTGGTTTATCTTCACTACGGAAGGCATCGATGGTTTGTTGAGGTCTATAAGAAGTTGTATAAGTCTTTCCTAATTTAGAACTCATAACTTGCATTTTTGCTCGATCAATTGTAATATCACAAACATCTTCTCCAAGATATACCATATCTGGTCTTTGTTCAGAGATTCTTTTACCAATATTAATATGATTTGTTGTGATATGTTTATCGTCTTCTTTACCGGAAATAAAGTATGTAGTAATTCCATCTACTTTGGGGTAATTGGCAACGATATAATCTATTTGAGCTTGTGTATCATCAATAAAGTTTGATTCACTATCTGTAATTGGTTTTAATCCAGCAGAAATGTTTCCGCATAGAATTACATTATGGATACCCATTTCTTGTGCTTTTCTATAAATATCATTTAAGATTGCTAATTGTTGAGATTTAGAACCTAATCTTGTATCAGAGATAGCAACAAATTTAAATTCATTGGATTCATCTGTTTCAAAGGAATATTTACTTACTTCTTTATCTACAGTGTCTCCTCTATTTAATAAATGGAATCCATCATCATATTGTTTTACTATGATGTTCATTCCTTTTTTAATAAGATCATGAATAATTCCTAATATTTCAAATTCACTCATATCAAGCATATTAGCAACAGTTGAAATATTTCTTTCTTTCTTGATGAATTCTAGTAATTCTTCTATCTTTTCATCTTGTTCTTCTACTTCTTCTACTTCGCTATATTCTTCATCTTGTATTTCTTCAGATAATTCGGCTTTATCTAAAGATTTGTTTTGTTTTTTATCCATCTTTTTTTTCCTCCCCAAAAAAAAGCGGGCACTAATAGCGTACCAGCTTTAATTTTTTATTGTAAGTTGTTAATAAAACTAATTTTCTCATTTTCATCAACCTATCCTACTATTTCATTATAGCGGATATTTTCAAAAAAGCAAAGTTATTTTGTCAATAAACTGTCTAATTTTTTTATTAATTTTTTGTTTTCTTCTGTTGAATGAGGATTAAAAACAATGGATCTTCCTCCATTATCTTCCCACTCTCTTGCATTTTCTTCTTTATCTTCTAATAAGACTACTTTTTTATTTGGCATATATACCAAGCTTTTTGGTTGATCTGGAAGGACATAATACATTGGAACGATTAAACCTTTTTCACGAATAAATCTACTTTTTTCTATTCCTTCTTCAAAAGAATGAATTCTAGTGATAAATCCTCTTAAAATGTTTAATTCTTGTAGTTGTAGAAATACTTCAGTAGCATGAGGCATTTCATCGCATTGTCTTAAAAACTTTTTCCAATTGATACTATTTAAGTATTCCATCCATTTTTCAAGGGAATTTTCTTCTTTCATAGCTTGTACGAAGATTCTTTGAGAATCTAAGTATACTCCATCAAAGTCTGATAATAGGATATCCCCTGATTCGAAATATTTCATACTACCATCTCTTTCAAAACTAATTGTTTTTTATTATAACAAAAGACTTTTTATTTGTACATAAAAAAAGCAGGTTACCCTGCTTTATTCTATTACGATTCCTTTTACTACATTACTGTTATTACTCTTTGTTCCAATAATTCGATCGATATTGGTTACTTCTTCAGAGTAATTAACCGTTATTTTTGAACCTTCTTTTGTTGCTGCATTATCAAATGCATAAGAATAACCAGTTGGATTATTATGAAGATTTAATGTTAGATTAGCATTTTGACAATAAGCAAACATTCCTGCAATGATATATTGTCCTCCAATATTAGCATTATAAACATTAAATTCTCCAATAGATTCCCATGTGGTTGCTGATTCACCAGCGTAATTAAACATTTGACTCATATTGGTTACTTGTCTAGTATCCCAAGAACTTAGTTTTCCAATATTGAATTCTCTTGAGAATCTACCAGCTCCAGCAAACATACCAGACATATTAGTTACTTTAGAAGTATTCCATTTATTTAATCCTTTAATTTTAAATACATCTGCATTAATTCCGGTATTCGTAAACATAATAGACATATCTGTAACTCTTCTAGTATCCCATTTTGTTACATCAATATCAAATCTTTGAGCATTCTGTGCTAAGGATCCTAAGAATCCATTCATGTTTGTTACTCCAGATACATCTAAGTTATTTAAGTCATTAATTTCTTCTACATTTTCATATCCATAGAAGTAATAACTCATATCTGGATTTGCTAAAACTCCACCGTTTGCTCCTATATATAATTCATATTTACTATCATTATCTTCATCTGTATACCATGCTTGGATAGAACCATTATGTTTATTGGATACATCCCATGACTTAATAGCACTTGATGGAATTGATTTATTATCTAAAATAGATATCTTTTCAAATGAAGTAGCACTTACTCCACTCTCAAATCCATTTTTGAATGAAGAAACTGTTGTTAAATAATCTAGATTTTCTTCAGATACTCTTTCCATATAAGAACGATTTATGATTGGTTTTTGATTAATGGCATCACATACTCTTGATGTAATTGGAGTAAATGTATTGGTTCTTGTTAAAGCAACACCCCAACCATCTTCATCCATATCAGTCCATCCTGTTTCTGTTTTCTTTTGCTTATAACGATATGTATAATCTCCATTAACAAATTCTGTTCCTTTTGTTAATTCTCCTTCATAACTACATACATTTAAATCTTCATTTTTAATTTCTACATTTGTATTTAATTCAATACAGTATTTGCACATACCATGAATGGTTAATGGTACTAGGAATAATCCAAGTAAGAATAAAGATAATGATTCTTTCTTTCCTAATTTGTTTTGATAGATTAATCCTAATGCAACGATTGATAATATAAAGATTACAAATAATTTAGAATGCTTTGTAGTTGGGTTAACTACTCCACTTATTGGAACGTCTGTTACTAAGAATTCAACTTTACTATCACTTTCTTGATAAGAATCTCCTGTAATTTCTTCTCTAGGTACTTCTTTATCATAAGCTGCTACGATATAGAAACTTGATTCTCCATTTGGTTTAATTTCATTGGAATTATCAATTAACTCTATTTCGTAGTGAACATAGTTCTTTAAAATATCTTGAGGATCAATATAATAAGATTCTTTTGAATTGTTTTGTACGGTTACTTTATATTTTACCTTAGAATGTAACTCATAGAATTTTAAATCCAAACCAATTTTTTGATTATCAATTGTTGGATCTTTTGTTTCTATTACGTCTCCTTCACTATCTACTGCTTCAACAGATTTAATTGTTACTTTCATATCCTTACATTCATCATCAGCAAATACTACTACTGGTAAAACTAGTAATAAGGCTATGAAACACATTAATTTTATAATCGGTTTTTTCATATTCTCACCTCTTATTATATTCCAATATAAATCTATCACGAAATTCAAATAATGTCAAAAAAAAGAAGGTATTTTTCCCTCTTTTTTTTATTTTTTTAGAATTGTTTCTATTTCTTCTTTTATAGCTTCACTATGATTCTTCTTTAATTCTTTTTTTAAGAAAGCAAATAATTGATTTTTGTAAGAAATAGTATAGATTTTTATATGAATACATTTTAATAATCTTAATAATATTTCATCCTTTTCTTCTGCAAATAAATCTTCTATAAAACTAATTCCATCTTGTAATATCATTTCTTCTAAGAATCCATAAGGAGAAGAATAATCTTCTATTTCTTCTATATGATAGATATGGTTTTTATAGAAATTATAGTATAGAATTTGAATACTTTCTTCTTTTTTACCATATTCTTTTTCATTAAATTCTTCACTGTTATATACTGCAATTCCTTCAAAAATATTATTATGAGAATCTATTAATCTTACTAGTTTGTTTTCATAATCTTTTAAATTCATAGTACCTCCTATTTGCCAAACGCTTCTTTTCGATATGGATTGTCTTTTGTAGCATCGAATCCATCTAAGAAGTAATCTTCCCTCATATATTCTTTATAATCAATATCCATAAAATAATTACAGAATATTTGTTCTGCATAAATTATAGTATTTTTTCCATCTGTTAATGCATAGATAAATCCATGATAATCATCTGCATTGATTGCTAGTAACGTATAAGTTTCCTCTTCTTTTACGCTATAGTAACCAATATATTTATTGGATTCATATTCGATTAATCTAGCTCTTTCTTTTTGATATTCTTCATCATTATATTCTACTACTAGATATCCTAAGTATTGAGCATCAAATGGATCATAATAAACCATTTTATAATCTAATACATTCATATTACTTGTTATTTTATTTGGCCATATTGACTCATCCATATTCCATTTATGCCATTTTGTCTTTGGTTTTTGTAATCTGGATTCATAATTTGAAATATCAGTATATACTTCTATTTTTGGTTTATATAGACTATATACAATAAAAATAATGATTGCTATTGCTAATACTATTAAAATTGTAATTATATTTTTTTTATTCATATTAAATCCTTTCTATTTTGTATAATCTTTTAATAGTCTTTTTAATTCTTTTAAATGATATTCAAAATCTGTTATCATATCCCATACAGCATCTTCACTTAATACTCCGGCTTTTATTTTGGGTATTTTCCCCTCTTCTAAGGCTTCTTTATCTTTAAACCAATTCTTACTTCCGTAATATTTGTTTAAGGCTTTATACTCTTTCTTTGTCTCTTTTAAGGCTACTACGATTTCTTCTAATTCCAATAATGTTTTATTACATTTTTTTAAACGATTTTCATTTGTTTTAATTCTCTCAATCATTTGTAACACCTATTCTTTCTCTATGATTAATTCTTTTACTTCAGACTCTTTTTTTAGAAGTGTTAAAGTATCTAAATGGATATGATCATTCTCTAATTTAGAGTTTGCTATTTTGGTAATGTATTCTGCTAATTCTAATAGATCAGTTTTTGATCCTTTTATTAAGATTTCTTCTTTATCCTTTGTTATTGTAATTCCATTATCCATAGTATCACCTCTATTTTAATCCTTTGCAAGTATCTAATACGATTTCTCTTAATGTATCTTGATTATCTATATCATCTACTAAGTACATTGGTTTTCCTTTTGGATATGGAATTTGTTCAGACATTTTATATTTTTCATTTGTATCTGTTTTTTTCACTAGTAATCTATCATCATAGATTCCTCCAAATATTAAACCATTATAATATAAAATATATTCTCCCATCATATATTTCACTGTTATATTATTTAATATAGATAATTGTTCTAAAATATAATCTTTATATTCTTTTGTACTTGCCATATTTTACTCCTTGTATTTATTGTATCACTTTCTTTTCATTCTTCAAAAACATTTTGAACTATGTTATACTTTTTATAGTAGGTGATTCGATGGAAACATTCTGTGATAATCCAGATATCTTAAGCATTACTTTAGTGATTACGAATGTCATTAATATTATTAAGATTGTAGTTCCTATCATTTTAATCTTATTTTTAAGTATTAAAGTAGGAAGAATGATTTTCTTTGCAGAGGAAAAGGAATTATCAGAGTTAAAGTCTTCTGCTGTGAAACAAATAATAGCAGCTGCTTTAATCTTTTCTATCCCTACTCTAGTTGCAGCTCTTATGAATATAATTGATCAAAATAATCAATATCAATGTTTATTAAATACAACACCGGAAGCAATTCAATCTGCTTATGAAAAACGTGTGTCTACTTATATTTCTAGTTATTCTACTACTTACAATGATGAAGATTATGATAAAGCAATGGATTCTATTTATCGTTTAGATGATGCTACGAAAGCTTACTTTTATAAAACTCAATTACAAGAGTTAAAAATACAAGCTGATTCAGCAAAACCTGATTATGATCCTTACGAAGATATTCCTATTCAGACTTTAAGTTCTTATACTTATAAAGATGTTAATTATCGTAATTTTCATTGGTCTTATTATTCTAGTAAGAAAGGACCTGCTAAAAAGTATTATTCTTCTATTACTTCTTATGCTATATGGGCTCCTGATAATATAGAAGATTTAAATGGTGTTTCTCTTCCATTAATTTACTATATGCATGGATATGGAGAAATTGAAGAGAAATTACCTGGTACTTATTTTATTAAGAATGGTAATTTTCCTAGAATTTTAAATAATTGGAATAAATATCATCTAGATCCTATTCCTGCTATTGTGATTGCTCCACATGCTCCTAATGATTTTTTAAAATCTCGTAATTTAAAAACTATGAATGCTTTAATTCAGTATGCGAAAGATACTTATCATATTGATTCTAGTAATATCGTTTTAATGGGACATTCTATGGGAGCAGATGATACTATTATTATTCCTTATAAAAAACATAATTATGATGTATTCTCTGCATATGTATTATTTGGACCATCTTCTGCTTTAGATAAATCTCCTTATGCAAATAAAAGTGGTGTTAGAGATTATTTCTCTTCTAAGAAAATCATTTGTTATGATGAAAATAAAAGTGGTATGAAATTCTTTAAAAATATTAATAAAACGGATTCTTATCGTTTTTATAGTAATAATGATCATATGAAAATATCTAAGACTGCTATGATAGAAGATTTAAATCATGATGGTGTTTCTGATTTAATGCAATGGTTATTTGGAGAGAATGCTAAAACATCAAAATAAAAAGAACGGTTATCTGTTCTTTTCTTTTACTTTTAAACTCCTTAAATAATCTTTTTGTTCTGGTGTAATACGATAACTTTCTATACTCTTTTGAATGGTTTTATTATGAGTCCATGGTTCTAATTTATGATTTTCTAGATAAGGAATTGTTTTATCATATTGTTTTGCTAAAGCAGTTGCAAAATACCAAGCTATCATCATATTTACGTAATATTCTTTTGATCTAATCTTTGATACTAATTCTAAGTATTCAGATTTAAATTCTTCTTCTAAGAAATATTGCATTAACATTCCTATTCCAAATCTTATCGTATAGGTTTCTTTGGATTTTAACCAGTTTTTAATTTCTACTAATAATTTATCTTTGTTCTTTTTAAATACTTTAGGAGACATTTGATCACAAGTAGCCCAATTATCTACATATGGTAAAAATTCTTTTACATAAGCAATACATTCCTCGTAATCTTTTATTTCAGAAAGAATAAAAGCATGTAATTGATTTTCATCAAAGTATTTATGAGGTAACTCTTTTAGAAATGATCTATAAGATTTTTCTTTTACTAGTTCTTTTGCAAATTTTCTTAAATCTGGAGTTCTTACTCCAATCATAAAATCAATACTACTACCTGGAATTAATTTTACTTGAAAATCTCTGTATGTTTTATCTTGTAATTTGAATAATTCATCTTTGATATTTTTCATATTATTTCTCATTTGATTTAGGATCTATATTTACAAATACTAAATCTTCTTTAGTTAATTCTACATGAATCTTTCTATCAGATGAAATATTTAATACATCTTCTAGAGATTGAGATGCATGCTTTATTACTTTTTCAATACTTTTTTCATCTTTTATTACATGTTCACTTGTAGAATATACGGCATCTTGTGTTTTTTCTGTAAAGAATTCTTGTGCACTTTTACCTGATGTTGCAACATCTACTGCTTTATCAATGATTCCACTTTTAGAATTAATAATCTTAATTTCTCCTTCTACTTGAGAATCTACATTTACTGTTAATGGTTTTTTAAATTTTAAATTGTTTCTATTATCAATGATAATATCATCATTTGTAATATCTTTTAAAACGATTTTAAATTCTGTTTTAATTGGTATTTCCATTTCTATTGTTCTACCTACTACAGATTTCACAATTGGTTCTGTCCATGCTGGCCAGTCTTTTGTTTTTTCTGATGTAAATTCTTTTTTCGCACTTGTTGAAACAGCAGCATCTGTTACTACTAGTTCTGTCTTTTGAGTTAATTTTTTTATAACAAAGCTATACTCTTCTTTTAATTCTTTCTTTTTATTATAATTTTTATAAATTAGAAATCCTCCAATTAATAGTGCTGCAATAATAATAAATGTTACTACATTTGTTGCTATTTTTTTCATATTTTCTCTTCTCCTTTTATCTAATTTCATTATTATTATAATTCAATTCATAAAAAAAGAGAATAATAATTTCTCTTTTACTTTTATTTATATAAAAAATAGTAAAAATTTCTTTTACTATTTTTTTTGCTTTAATTGTTTTATTTCTATTTTTTTATCTTTCGCCATTTCTATTAATGCTTGAATCCATACATTATAGATGGCAGCATATTTTAGACTTTCTTTTTCGCCTTCACTACTTCCTTCTAAGTATTCTTCTACTTTCTTTTTTAGATATGGTTCATAATCTTGATAGATAGAATGATCTACGCATAATCCATTTCCAAATCCCATATATAGGTATTGATATTTTCCTATATAATCTTTTTCATTTGCATGTTTCCATGTGTCATACCATTTTTGAAATTTTTCTGCTTCATCACTTATTGTAATTTTTTGTTCTTTGTTTTGATA
>JAEEGL012175496.1_pt1 | contig 14706 bp, 9 predicted proteins | sample 9134231 | NCBI WGS metagenome assembly JAEEGL01 (sample SAMN16246548, study PRJNA631951) | gut metagenome | biome: gut microbiome; feature: rumen; material: fiber-attached | host: Bos | place: Iran: Karaj | collected 2018-10 | reverse complement strand
GATCAGGGGAGCGGTCGTATCTGCGGCCGCTCTTACCCTTTGTTTACGGGGGATGATCCCGGGTACGCCCGCCGGCATGTCCGTGCGGGCTGCCGGGGAAGATACCGCGGCGCAGAAAACGGAGACCGCGGAGGATCCCTGTGTCCGCATCATCATGGTCGGCGACATGCTGATGCATAAATTCGTTGTGGACAGCGGACTGCGGGAGGACGGCAGCTACAATTTCGACCACCTCTTCACGTATACGGCGGACCGGATCCGCGGGGCGGATATCGCGATCGTCAATCAGGAGACGATCCTGGGCGGCGCGAGCCTCGGGTTTACCGGCTATCCGACCTTTAACTCGCCCTTTGAACTGGGGGATGCCCTGACGGAGGCGGGCTTTGACATCGTCCTGCAGGGGACGAACCACGCGCTTGACCGGAGCGCCCGCGGGATCGAGAACTGTCTGGATTTCTGGAAGAACGCGCATCCGGAGATCGCTGTGCTGGGGATCCATGACAGTGCGGAGGATCAGGCGAAGATGTGCTTCGCCGAAGCGCACGGGATGCGGATCGCGATCCTCAACTACACTTACGGCACCAACGGTCTGCAGACACCGGCCGGAAAACCGTATCTGGTGGACTATATGGTGCGGGATCGGGTGCTCGCGGATCTGGCCCGCGCGGAGGAGGAGGCGGATTTCACGATCGTGTGTCCGCACTGGGGGACGGAGTACGAACTCGCAGAGAGCGCGTATCAGAGGAAGTGGATGCGGCTCTTCATGGAGAACGGTGCGGATCTCGTGATCGGGACCCATCCGCATGTGATCGAGCCTGTCCGGTGGGAGAGTGATGACGCCGGACATCAGATGCTGGTATACTATTCTCTCGGGAACTATGTGAATTCCACGGCCACCTGGAAGGCGGGCGTGATGAACCGCATGGTGGGCGGCATGGCACAGGTGGATCTCGAGAGGGACGCGGACGGCCGTGTGCGGATCCGGGACTACGCCGCACTGCCGCTCGTTGAGCATATCGAGGGAGATACGGTGTCGGTCTGTTCCCTGTGGGATTACAGTGAGGAACAGGCGGCCGTCAGCCGGGTGAAAAAGCAGGATCCCGGGTTTTCCGTGGCGGCCTGCAGACGGCTGATCGGCAGGGTCTGGCCGGGACTTTATGAGAAGAGCATGCGCGTCTACGGACAGGAGAAAGGAGCGGACGATGAAGGATAAGGGCAGATGGCAGCAGAGGATCCTCGGCGGGGCGATGTGCCTCGTGCTTCTTCTGACAAGCGCCTGCGGCGCAAAGACACCGGCACCGGCGGCTGACCCGGGGGCACAGACGGCAGCGGAGCCTGCCCCGCAGCCAGCAGGACAGGAGGAGAAACCCGCCGAACCGGCAGCCGTGCCGGAGAGCAAAGGCGGGACGGACGCACCTTTTGCCAGACCCGTATTGTATACGGGCGCCGGGAATACAGAGGAGGCGCCTGCGGCAAAGGTGCCGGACTATCAGGTCGCACCGGATCTCTCCAATGTGGAAAACGCCGCTTACGATGAGTTCTCCTATCTGCCGGAGTCATGGAAGAAGCAGCTTGCGGACGACGGCTTCATCGTCTCGGAATACGGCGAACGGGAATTCTTTGAGGTCTACGAATGGAACCGCTACATGATGACGCCGAACTATGTGACCGTGGATTCCATGATGCATACCTATCATCTCTATTTCGCGTATCTCATGAAGACGATCGAACGGGAGACGCTCTTTGACAAGGTATCCGATCTGACGGAGCGGATGCTGGACATTTCGCTCTCCCAGCTGGAGGTATTGCGCGCGGTGAAGGACAAAAATGCGACGGCGCAGGAGATGTTCGGTGCCGCAGAACGCAACACCGCCTTTTTCGCGGTGGCAAAGGCGTTGCTGGAGACCGGGTGGAAGCCCGCGAATGAGCCGGCGATCGCGGCGGATGAGGCGGTGCTCGCAATGGCCGATGCGGAGCTGGCACTCGTCAGGTCCGAGGCAGGGATCGGTATCTCGCCGCTGTCCGGACAGGCGCAGGAGATGGAGGACTACACGCAGTACAAGCCCCGCGGGTATTATGATACGGATGAGAAACTGCAGCGGTATTTCCGGGCGATGATGTGGTACGGACGCAGGAATTTCAAGCAGTCGGAGGCATCCTCCGATATGAGCGCCCTGCTGATGACGATCGGAATGGATGATGCCGCCTACGCGGACTGGGCCGATATCTACGCGGTGACGATTTTCTTTGCCGGGACCAGTGATGACAACGGGCTGTGCGAGTACCAGCCGTTAGTGAAGGAGGCATACGGGAAGACCTCCGGCGAACTGAACCGTGCGCTTGCGGAGACCGCGGCCGATGAGAAGGGCTGGGAAAGCTTCCACGCACTGACGGCGAAGCTCGATCCGCCGGCGATCAATTCCGTCCCGATGGAGGACGATGACGGAGCGACGGATAAGGCGGAGGAGAATGCGGGCTTCCGTTTCATGGGACAGCGCTTCACGCTCGACGCCGCGATCTACCAGCGCCTGATCTACAGCAATGTGAAGGAAAATCCCGCCGGAGATGACCGCATGCTCCCCGACGCGCTGGATGTCCCTGCCGTGCTCGGATCGGAGACGGCCAAAGAGATCCTGAAAAAGCAGGGAGCTTTTGATTATCAAAATTACGAACAAAACTTCACGGAATTACAGAGCATGATCGCCGGTGCACCGGCGGCAGCCGATACGGCGTCGCTCTACGCCGGGTGGCTCCACACGCTGAAGCCGCTCCTGACAGTAAAGGGCGAGGGGTATCCCATGTATATGCGCGGCGAGAAATGGGCCCGCAGGGCGCTGGAGTGCTTCCTCGGGAGCTATGCCGAACTCAAGCACGATACGATCCTTTATGCCAAGCAGGTGATGGCGGAGCTGGGCGGCGGCGAGGAAGAGGTGAAGGATGACCGCGGCTATGTGGAGCCGGAACCTGTCGTGTATGCACGTTTCGCGCGCCTCGCGCGCGGGACGGCGGCCGGCCTAAAGGAACTGGGTTTTCTGTCGGAGAACGCGGACAGGGATCTGGAGCGGCTGGCGGGCATTGCGGACAAACTGGAGACGATCTCGCGCAAGGAGCTTGCCGACGAGGTCCCGACGGAGGAGGAATTCGAGTTCATCCGCTGCTTCGGCGGGGACCTCGAACATTTCTGGATGGAAGCCAGACGTGAGGATGCCGAGGATCCGTCGTATTTCACGAGCGATGAATTCCCGGCAGCTCTGGTCGCGGATATCGCAACGGATCCCAACGGACAGGTCCTGGAGATCGCCAATGAAAACCCCGTGACGATCTACGTTATCGTGCCGGTGGACGGGAAATTGAAGATCGCCAAGGGAGGCGTCTTCAGCTTCTACCAGTTCACGCAGCCGATCGATGGCCGCCTCACGGATCATGAGTGGTACGTGATGCTGGGGCTTGAGCCGGACGATAACGGGGAGTATCATTATCAGGGGGATCTGATGCCGGAGAAGCCTGCATGGACGCTGGATTACCGGGTCTCCTATGATACGGAGTCCTGACAGGAGGCGTTTCCACTCCGTACTGGCTGTCCTTGCGATGCTCCTGCTCGTGTGTTACTTTGCGGGCGCATGGTTCGTGCAGTCGTATCTCATCGCCGACATCAACGGCGACGGCGCCAGGGATGCGATCCTGCTGGTATGGAAGAGAGGCAGTTACGGGCGGCATAAGCCCTCCTGGGTGGAGCGGGACGATGCGGGGCTGACCCAGCATGTGTTCATCTATTCGGAGCGGGAGGACGGCAGCTGGCATCCGATCTGGATGAGCTCCCGTACGGGACTCGGGATCCGCCGGATGCGGCTGGGACCGGAGATACCGGGGCTTTCCAGGCCGAGCCTTGTCTTTGACGGACGGGACGGCGAGACCCGCTGGGGGTGGCTCTCCTGGGGACTGATGCGGCTGGATGAATAGATACGGAGCAGTGTACGGATGCCTCCGGCGAGGCAGACAGGCCGGTGGATCCGGTGCCGGAAAGAAATCACGGAAGGTGCATGATGAACAATATTGTGAACAATCTTGAACGAAAAATCGGTAAGTATGCGATCCCGAATCTCACGATGAAGCTGATCATCTGCTACATCATCGGATATATCATCTACTATATCCCGGGGTTGGGCGGCATGCTCAATTATATGTCGCTCGATGCGTATCAGATCCTGCACGGGCAGGTCTGGCGGCTCGTGAGCTGGATCCTGATCCCGCCGGTCAGCTCCAATCTGTTCTTCACGGTGATCACGCTGGTGTTCTATTATTCGATCGGCACGACGATGGAACAGGTCTGGGGAAGCGCCCGCTACAATCTCTTCATTTTCTCGGGACTGATCCTGACGATCCTCGGCGAATTCCTGACTGTCGGGATCTTTTACCTGGTCCACCCAGAGAGCGCCAATCCTGCGAATTTCGCGGCGATGGCGGCGAGCTTCTCCATGTACTATGTGAACATGTCGATCCTGCTTGCTTTTGCGGCGACTTTTCCGGAGAATGTCATCCTCTTCATGTTCGTCATCCCCGTGAAGATGAAATGGCTCGGGGTGATCTACGGTGTGTGGCTCGCGGCAGAGGCCTTTATCAATCTCATGCAGGGGAGCTTCTGGGCCTTTTTCCCGGTCGCCGCTTCGCTCCTGAATTTCGGGCTGTTCTGGCTGCTGGGCGGCAGGGGACTGCATCTGCGGCCGGGCGAGATCAAACGCCGCGCGGAGTACAGGAGGCAGGTCAGCCGGGTGAACAGGGAGAGCAAGCATATGACACCCAAAGGCATCGCCAAGCACAAATGTGCGATCTGCGGGCAGACGGAGCTGGACAATCCGGATCTGGAATTCCGGTTCTGTTCGAAGTGCAACGGGAATTACGAGTATTGTCAGGAGCATCTCTTTACGCACCAGCATAAGCAGTGAGGGGTACATACGGAGCGGATGAAGATGGGAAACACGGGTGATGTGAACAGGGAACAGGCTTTCGGCGAGACGCTCTTAAAGCTCAGGCGGACCGCCAGGGAGCAGGGCGGCACGATCTCGGCGGAGCAGATCCGTGAGATGCTCGCACCTTTTGATCTGGATGAAAAGCAGATGGGTGAAGTCTATGCCTATCTGCAGGAGAGCCACATCGGCGTGGACGAGGCCGCGCCGGATGCGGAGGAGTATCTATCGGAGAAGGAGCGCGATTATCTGGCGGAATATCTGAAATCGCTGGAGGAACTGCCGGAGCGCACGGACAGGGAGCGTCTGCGCCTGGCGAAGGATGCGATCGCGGGGGATGAGGACGCGGCGGCAAAGCTTGCGGAGAGCATGCTCGTCACGGTGGCGGACATCGCAAGGCTCTATGTGCAGCAGGGCGTCTATCTGGAGGATCTCATCGGCGAGGGCAATGTGGCGCTCTACAACGGGGTGAGCCTGCTGGGCGCGCTCGAGGATGCGGCGGAGGCGGAGCCCACGCTCACGCGATATATCATGGATGCGATGGAGGCGTTCATCGCGGAGAATCTGCAGGAGGATGCCCGCGGCCAGCGTGCCGTGAACCGCGTCAACGAGGTCGCGGACCGCGCGAAGGAACTCTACGAGGATCTGCGGCGTCCCGTGACCGTGGACGAACTCATGAAGGAAACGGGCTGGAGTAAGGACAAGATCCTGGAGGCCTGGAAACTCGCCGGCGGTGCGATCGAGGAGCTTACGGTCACCAAAGAGGACCTGGAGGGCGCGGGGGAGTAGAGTTGCCGGAGACCGGTCGTTTTTATCATCAGCGTCATTGGGTAACTGCAATCAGGGTTTATCAGTAATTGCAGTTATCATTCTGTTTGGGGGAACTGCTGCAAGGCTGCGGAGTTGCGAGGTCAGGGTAACTGCAATTAAGGGGTTTTGGCAGTTGCAGTTACCATTCTGTTTGGGAGAACTGCTGTAAGGCAGCGGAGTGACGGGACCGGGGTAACTGCAATCAGGGCATTATGGCAATTGCAGTTACCATTAGACGTGGACAGCCCGCCGTGATATATCGGAGTTGCGAGGCCGGGGTAACTGCAATCAGGGCATTATGGCAATTGCAGTTACCATTTGGTGTGAATCCGGTGTAAACAGTCGGAGGATGGTGATCAATCTCGCATCTCTACCATTTCGGCCTCTTGCAATTCTGTCTCACTTGTGGTATATTTATTGTCACGCGGCGCGTGCCGTGTGAGAGGCTCATGGACATTTCAGTCCGGTCATTCCACACTTTGTTATCAGTATTGGAATACCCGTTACCATTCGTATACCTTCATTCTGTTTTCTGGCCCCTTCACTTGTCACTCCCGCCGCGGAAGCTTATGTTGTCGTGAAAGGAGGACTATGAACAAAGGGACAGGAGCAGGAAACAGCAGCGGCCCGCGAGATCAGGCGTGTATTCATGTTACAGGAGGAATTCCTCCGGGAGCCACTCCGTTTGACGATGCGTTTAAAACGGAAGTGGCAAAGCTCAGAGAATTCCTGGTGCCCCTGATCAATGAGATCTACGGCACGGACTACGATGTAAGCCTCATTCAAGTCGAACGCATAGCCAATGAGCATTATGTGACCTCCGGCATACAGTCTGACGGGACCGGGATACCAAAGAGGTTGAGCGACAGTTGTATTAAGATCGACGATAAACTCTATCATGTGGAATGCCAGTCAACGCCTGACGGAGATATCCTGATCCGGCTTGTGGAATACAACATGCAGATCGGGCTGGAAAACCTGCTTTGGGATGAAGGGAAAGAGAAACTTAGCGTGGAACTGCCGAGATCCTCTCTGCTGATGCTCAGATCAGGCAGCCCCGGATCCGAAAAGAAATCCACGATGACAATCGTTTACCGCCAGGGAGAAAAGGAACTGAGCACGGAGGTTCCCGTATTGCATGTGCAGGCATATACTCCGGAAGAGATCTATGAGAAGAAACTGTACTTTCTCATACCTTTCTACTCGATCCGATTCGAGAAATCGTTTGACCGGATCGCCCGGAACGGGTTGGAGCAAGACCCCGAGTATGATAGAATATATCATGAATTGGATGACTGGTTCGGAAGGCTAAAGAGTGCTTACGAGAATCATGAGATAACGGAAGAGGAGGGACGCAGGCTTGCGGAACTCTCCCGCCTGATCATGAACCATCTGATGAGGAAGATGCGTCACGAACTCGGAGAAAGGCTGGTAAATACCGTGGGCGGAAAAGTATTGGAACTGGAATGCGACAGGATCTACGCGCAGGGACATGCTGAAGGAAAAGCTGAAGGAAAAGCCGTAGGTGTAGCCGAAGGCGAGGACCTGTTGGCTGCTTTGCTGCAAAAGCTGACACCGGGGAGTGATGAATACAGGGAGGCGCTGACCGGTTCCCATGCGGTGCGTGAAGAACTATACAGAAAATACGGATTGAATGAAAAATAACTGTTGACAAACACGAACAGATGTTCTATCATTGCTTTCGAACAGATGTTCGCTGTGTTTCTGATGAGGAGAACAAAATGGAAAGAGAAGAGAAATTAAAGGCACTGGAAGCGGCACTCGGACAGATCGAGAAGGAATTCGGCAAGGGCGCCGTGATGAAGCTGGGCGATCCTGCCAACCAGATGGTGGTCGAGACGATCCCCACCGGTTCCCTTTCACTTGATATCGCGCTCGGCCAGGGCGGCATCCCCAAGGGGCGTATCGTGGAGATTTACGGACCCGAGTCCTCCGGTAAGACGACCGTGACCCTGCATATGATCGCCGAGGTGCAGAAGCGCGGCGGCATCGCAGGCTTCATTGATGCGGAGCACGCGCTGGATCCGGTGTATGCCAAGAGTATCGGCGTGGACATCGACAATCTCTATATTTCCCAGCCCGATTCCGGCGAGCAGGCGCTCGAGATCACCGAGACCATGGTGCGCTCCGGCGCGATCGATATTGTCATCGTCGACTCGGTGGCGGCGCTGGTCCCCAAGGCGGAGATCGACGGCGACATGGGCGATTCCCATGTGGGCCTGCAGGCGAGACTCATGTCTCAGGCGCTGCGCAAACTCACGGCGGTCATCAGCAAGTCTAACTGCACCGTCGTCTTCATCAACCAGCTTCGTGAGAAGGTGGGCGTGATGTTCGGCAATCCCGAGACCACGACCGGCGGACGTGCGCTCAAATTCTACTCCTCGGTCCGCCTGGATGTGCGCCGGATCGAGCAGATCAAGGCGAGCGGCGAGGCTGTCGGCAACCGCACGAGGGTTAAGGTCGTCAAGAACAAGATCGCACCGCCGTTCCGTGAGGCGGAATTCGATATCATGTTCGGCAAGGGTATCTCCTATACCGGGGATGTGCTGGATCTGGCCGCTTCGGCGGACATCATCAACAAGTCCGGCGCCTGGTACCAGTATGAGGGCAACAAGATCGGACAGGGCAGGGAGAATGCAAAAGCTTACCTCGAGGAGCATCCGGAGGTGCTGGCGGCCGTTGAGATCCGGGTCAGGGAGAAGTATGACCTGCCGGTGGATGAATTCTTAAGAAAGCGCGCCGGTGCTGTAGCGGGCTCCGCCAAGCAGGCGGCGGATGACGCTGACGCGCCTGCGGCAAAGAAAGCCGCCAAAGCGTGACCGTCGCGGCGATCCGCGAGAGAGACCGCAAGCGAAGCGAAGTCCTGACAGATGAGGGACTTCGCTTCGTCCTCTATAAGGCGGAGATCAGGAAATATCATCTGACGGAAGGAGCGGAGATCCCGGAGGAGGATCTGCGGGAGATCCAGCAGGTCCTGTTGCCCAAACGGGCCAAGCTGCGCGCCATGAATCTCCTGCAGTCAAGGGACTATACGGAGAGCCGCCTGCGGGAGAAACTGACGGAGGGCGGTTATCCGCCGGAGGTCGTGGACGAGGCCGTCGCCTATGTAGCATCGTACCATTATATCGATGATGGACGATACGCGGCGGATTTCGTGCGTGCCCGCATGGGACGGCACAGCAGAGCACGGGTCCGCATGGATCTACTGTCCAAAGGCATCGATCCGGATACCGCCGACCGCGCACTGGAGGAGGCCTACTCGGATGAACTCCTGGCTGCGGAGGACCCGGAGATCGCACTGATCCGTGCGGCGATCCGCAAGAAGCATTTTGATCCGCAGACGGCCACATGGGAGGAGAAGCAGAAGTTTCTGGCTGCAATGTGCCGAAAGGGATTCTCTGCAGACAAAGTCAGAGAAGCGTTCTCCACAACGTAGTCGCTCGGACGGACATATGCATAGCGGTAGAATAACACCTGTATTTTTTTCTTGACACGTTCCGGTATTCGTCGTAAAATGATATGCGTTGTAGTGGTGAGAATTCCGTCTTCCATACAGAAGACGGTTATTTTTCAGACATTTTCACGAAACAACATATTGACGCACAGTGACAACTAAATAAATGGGACAAGGAGGTGCTCCTAAATGGGAATCACAGTAATCGCCGCGTTGGCGGCTGCGTGTGTCTCCGCCCTGATCGCCGTATTTGCTACCAGTGCATACCAGAAGAGGAATGCAGATACCAAGATCGGTGACGCAGAGGGACGCGCAAGAAAGATCATCGATGACGCGCTGGAATCCGCCAAGGAGATCAAGCGTGAATCGGAGGAAAAGAAACGGGAATCACTTCTCGAGGTCAAGGAGGAATCCTTAAAGGCCAAGAACGAGCTGGAAAAGGAGATGCGTGAGCGCAGGGCGGAGGTCCAGCGCAGCGAGCGCAGAATCCAGCAGAAAGAGGAGAACATCGACAAGCGTGCCGATACCCTCGAGCGCAAAGAGCAATCCCTCAACGACAGGGAGAAGGCGCTGGACAAGAAGAATGAGGAACTTTCCAGACTCAACGAGCAGAGACAGAAGGAACTGGAGCGCATCACCGGACTCACGGTCGATCAGGCCAAAGAGATGTTACTCGACTCCGTCAGGGAGGATGTGAAGCGGGATACCGCGATCCTCATCAAAACGCTGGAGAACGAGGCCAAGGAAGAAGCGGACAAGCGGGCCAAGGAGCTTGTTGTTGGCGCGATCCAGAGAGTGGCCGCGGATAATGTCGCGGAAGCAACGATCTCCGTGGTACAGCTCCCCAGTGATGAGATGAAGGGCAGGATCATCGGCCGCGAAGGCCGCAACATCCGCACCATCGAGACGCTGACCGGCGTCGACCTCATCGTCGACGATACGCCGGAAGCAGTCGTCATCTCGGGCTTCGATCCGATCCGCAGGGAGACTGCCAGGATCGCATTGGAGAAGCTTATCGTGGACGGGCGGATCCATCCGGCCAGGATCGAGGAGATGGTAGAGAAAGCGCAGAAGGAACTCGCCAATACCATCAAGGAAGCCGGTGAGAATGCCGCGCTGGAGGCAGGGGTGCACGGACTCCATCCGGAGGAGATCAAGCTCCTGGGCCGGATGAAATTCCGCACCAGCTTCGGTCAGAATGTGCTCAAGCACTCCGTGGAAGTCTCGCAGCTGTGCGGCGTGATGGCCGCGGAGCTGGGGCTGGATGTGCGGGCAGCCAAGCGTGCCGGTCTGCTGCATGATATCGGCAAGGCCATTGACCATGAAGTGGAGGGTTCACACATTTCCCTGGGTGTGGATATCGCGAAGAAGTACAAGGAGACGCCGCTCATCATCAACGCCATCGAAGCGCACCACGGAGACGTGGAGCCGCAGTCGATGATCGCCTGTATCGTGCAGGCGGCGGATACGATCTCCGCAGCGAGACCCGGTGCCAGGGGAGAGACGCTCGAGACCTATACTTCGCGCCTCAAGGAACTCGAAGAGATCACCGCAAGCTTCGACGGAGTCGAACAGTCCTACGCCATCCAGGCCGGACGCGAAGTCCGCGTGATGGTCGTGCCGGACAAGGTGAGCGACGACGATATGGTGGTGCTCGCCAGAGAGATCTCCAAGAAGATCGAAGCACAGATGCAATACCCGGGCCAGATCAAGGTCAATGTGATCCGGGAGAGCAGAGTGACGGATTACGCCAAGTAAAAAGTGTGTCGTCAATAGAAACCGCAGAATCGGTTCGCCGGTTCTGCGGTTTTGTTTTTGTTGCATTTCCGCCTATGGTTTTGTAGAATAAATTGATGGGATCCACGCAGAAAAAACCTTGTATCCGCTGCCTCTTACGCGAACTTGCGCAGGCGGACGAGGCAGAGCTGGATAAGTATCTGGCAGCCATCAAACCGGAGGATCTGGCTGCGGAGGATGAGGCGGAACGGCGCCTTGCGGTCTGCCGCGACTGCGACAGACTCTCCGGTATCACGTGCAATGCCTGCGGGTGCTACGCGGAGTTCCGTGCTTCCTATAAAGACGGTCATTGTCCGCTGAAGAAGTGGTGAATGAGACAACAGAGAGGATGGGAATGACACAGAGGCGTAAGAGGATCGCCGTCCTCATGGGACAGGCGGACGAGGAATTTCAGGCAGGGTATCTGAACGGTCTCACGGATGAGACCCGGGCACACAACATGGATGTGTGTGTGTTTACCATGCGCACGGAATATCAGAATACCTCGGAGAGGGAGCAGGGGGATGCTTCCATCTTTCACGCCGTCAATTTTGAGAAGTTTGACGCTGTGCTGGTCATGGCGGATACGATCCAGACCGGAGGCCTTATCGATAAGATCGAGGAACGCCTCCATGACGAGTATCACGGGCCGGTCCTGTTTGTGGACGGAGACAGCGCCGCTTATCCGGTGATCTGGACGGACTGCTACCGCCCCATGAAACTGCTCATCAATTATCTGGTCAAGGAATGCGGTTATACCGATTTTGCCTATCTGGGCGGGAAGAAATGGCACCGCCACGCCCAGACCAGGCTCCGCGCGTACAGGGACGCTTTGTCGGAACACGGGATCGAGGTCCGGGACGACCGGATCTACGACGGGGACTTCTGGTATTCCAGCGGCGTCTCCTGTGTCCGGCAGATGCTGGCGGCAGAGGAGGAACTGCCGGAGGTCATCGTGTGCGCCAATGATGCGATGGCGATCGGTCTCTGTGAGGAACTGGAAAAGAACGGGATCTCGATCCCGGATGATATTGCAGTGGCGGGCTTTGACTCCCAGTATGAGGGACGGACCGCTCCCAAGGGAGTCACCTCCGTACGACTGGATTCCTACGGCTGCGGGAAGCATTCCTTCGCACAGCTGATGGCGCTGATGGAGGGAAGGAAGGCCGTCGATCATGTGGACGATGCGCCGAAGCTCTTCTACGGGGATACCTGTGAATCGGAGGACGGGAAATATCCGGATGATTTCGGCAACCGCCGATGGATCTGGGCTACCTACGATTCCCGTATGAGTTATTCCTCCTCCCACAGCACCTATGATGATGATTTTCTGATGCCCACCACGCTGGAGGAATTCCTGCAGACGGTCTGGGGGCATCTGATGCGGCTCACGGATATCGAGGAATTCCAGCTGATCCTGGATAACAAGATGTTCGCCCCCGACGGCGGGATGCTGGGCCGGCTGACATTGCCCGACCAGTCACGGCATGCCATCGGCGCCCTGCACTATACGGCCGGAGATCCTTCCGGCAACGGGATCGAGCCGGAGCGGCTGTTTCCGATCTCGGAGATCCTCCCCAATTTCGAAGAACCTTTTGCCACACCCGGTGTGCGTTTCTTCATGCCGCTCTATTACGAGAGCAGCAGTTTCGGCTATGCCGAGGCGAAATTCCGGCGCGGCAGCACGGGATGTGACAAGGAGTACCGGCTCTATATCAGCGCGCTTTCAAGGGGACTGGAGATCCTGCTGCGCACGCAGGCGGCCTTTGCGAGAAACGCGGTAGCGGGCGATCTCGGGAGCACGATGCTGTTCAGACCCACCGGATTTGAGAAATCCCACGCCGGTCTCGAGAAACAGAAGAAATCCCTCACGCAGGAAGAAAAGAAGGAATACAAGGAGACGATGAAGATCCTCGATCACAATCTCTTCCGGTATTTCTTCCAGCCGATCGTCAGCGCGGAGGACGGTGAGATCTACTCCTATGAGGCGCTGATGCGCGTCGATTCCGCGCTGCCCATCAGTCCGCTCGATGTGATCCGCTATGCGCAGATGGAGGGACGTCTCTACGATATCGAGCGTGACACGCTCATCAATGTGCTCAATATCATCAGCACGGAAGAGATTTTCCGCGACAAGAAGGTCTTCATCAACAGTATTCCCGGCGTCCTGCTGGATGAAGAAGATCTAGGCAAGGTGGAACGGCTCATCAAGAAATGCGGGGAGAATGTCGTCATCGAGATCACGGAGCAGGGGGAGATGGGCGACAGCGAGATCGAGGAGATGAAGGAGAAATACCGCGGTCTCGGTACGCGCATCGCCATCGATGATTACGGCACAGGCTATTCCAATGCCGGCAATCTGCTGCGCTATATGCCGGATATCGTCAAGATCGACCGGTCGCTCCTGTCCGATCTGGACAAGAACCCGCAGAAGCAGCATTTCGTCCGCGAGATCATCGATTTCTGTCATGACAACGGGATGATGGCTCTGGCGGAGGGCGTGGAGACCTCGGAGGAATTGCGCGCCGTGATCCGTTTCGGCGTCGATCTGATCCAGGGGTATTATACGGGCAGGCCCAGTGCCGATCCGGTGGATACGATCCCCGGCCATGTGCGCAGCGAGATCGTGCGCTATCAGAAGGAGCGCACGGACGGCAGCGACCAGTCCGTCTACGTGGCCGGCAAAGCAGGCCGTGTGCTCATGGGAACCCTCATCAAGGAAGGCATCACCCATGTCGTGGTAGGGGATGACAAGATGACCTACCGCGATATCGCCTTTGCCGGGGCACCGGGACAGAAGTCCAATATCCATATCATGGTGAGCCGCGGCTATGAGGGGATCATCACGCTGGAGAATATCTTGCTCTCGAATATCAAGGACATGCCCTGCATCGATATCAGCGAGGGCTGCCATGTGATCATCTCTCTGGTGGGCAATTCCGTCCTCTATGGCAACGGGATCCGTGTGGCGGACGGCAGCACGCTGCGGCTTGAGGGCGGCGGCAATCTGGAGATCCGTGTCAATAACGATGCCTATTACGGGATCGGCGGATCGCCGGTGGAGCGTCACGGGCAGATCACCTGCTCGCAGGACGGTGAGATCAAGGTCGATGCCAACGGCCGGGACGGTGTGTGTATCGGCTCCGGCAAGGGCGGCGGGATCGAGATCAACCGCGGCAGATATGTCTTTATCCAGAGCGGCCAGAACGGCGTCGCCGTGGGCAGCTTTGAAGGCTATGAGCATTTTGTCCTGCAGGACAGCGCCGTCAGTGTGGATTCCACGATGACGGACTGTGTCTGCTTCGGCTCTCTCAGGGGTAGCAGCGATGTCCGTGTGGAGCGCGCGTCCCTGCGGATCAACGGCGCGGCGAAGCGCATGTCCGCTTTCGGCACGCTCTCCGGAGCCAATGCGGATTTCTCCGTCACGGATGCCAATATCGAGGTGGAGATGCAGGTGGATGCCGGGACGTGTATCGGGAGTCTGGCCGGAGCGTCCTCGATCCGGGTATGCCGCGGCAGCGTGAAACTCGACAACAGCGGCAAGAACGCACTGCTGCTGGGCGGGTTCAATGAGAATTCGCGGATGAACTTCGAGATGGCCAATGTCCGGGGGAGCGTCTATACAGAGGAACGCAAGTGGAGCGCCGCGCCGAGAGAGAATATCCGGATCGACGAGAGCAG
>JAEEGL014439753.1_pt1 | contig 14707 bp, 12 predicted proteins | sample 9134231 | NCBI WGS metagenome assembly JAEEGL01 (sample SAMN16246548, study PRJNA631951) | gut metagenome | biome: gut microbiome; feature: rumen; material: fiber-attached | host: Bos | place: Iran: Karaj | collected 2018-10 | reverse complement strand
GTAGAGATTGGACAGGAAGAAGAATTGATGGAATTTTAGAAAGTGCAACTATATTACACCAAATTGTTGTCAAATCCAGAAATGTTATAATTTTGAATCCTGAAAATAAAATTAGATGGAATACACCAACCAGTTGTGTCAGAGACTACCAAGAAGCTGGTGCAAAAGTATATCAAACAAGTACATTGAAGGAATTTGCAAAAATTATTAAAGATATTTAATCCTGATCTTCTAATAATTTATCAATGAAAGACATATCTACATTAGCAGTGAATAAATCACCCAACTGATTATAATTTACACGTTTAGATTCTTTAAACTGATCACCAGTTAAACCTAAAGGTTTTAAACCTTTATTTATACGAAGTTGATCAGTAAATAATCTTCTGAATTCATAGTTATGGAATATACCATGGAAATATGTACCACAGACATTTCCTTCTATTGCACCATCATATTGGCAAGAAGTATCATTTCCATGACCTTTTTCCAGTTTTATTAATGGTTTTGTATCTTCCCCAAGTATTGTGATTGCTTCGTGTAATTCATATCCTGTTACTTTGGTACCTTTTTTGAATCCTAATTCACTATCTGCTATAATAGTACCTTCACTTTGTTTAACTACTTTTTCTATTTCCCCAAACTTAGTTACCATATCAATTAATCCCAATCCTTCTACAGAACCATGATCTGATTCAGTGCATTTAGGATCAAGAATTTCTTTGGATAACATTTGATAACCACCACAAATTCCAAATACAGGAATTTTTTTAGCAATTTCTTTAATTCTATCAAATGCCCCTGATTTTTTAAGTTCTTCTATATCATCAACAGTATTACGTGTTCCAGGTATTACCAATGCATCCAGACCATCAAAATCATCATAGATACTTACTAATTTTATTCCAACATCTTCTTCATAATCCAATGGATCTATATCTGTGAAATTAGCTATTTTTGGAAGTCTTAATGTTCCTATAGTTATTTTTTCATTTTCACTGAATTGATGTGTAGTTAATGAAGCAGAATCCTCTTCAGGTAAATTTAAAGTTTCGTCGAAAGGCATGATTCCTATAATTGGAATTCCAGTAATCTCTTCAACTTTTTCTATTCCTGATTTTAGTACACTGGCTTCTCCTCTGAATTTATTAATAATGACTGCTTTAATTCTTTTTCTATCTTCTTCAGGAATAAGATAATATGTTCCAACGATTGATGCAAATACCCCTCCTTGGTCAATATCTGCCACAAGAATAACATCTGCGTTAGTAATTCTTGCCATCAACATATTAGCTAAATCTTTGTCATACATATTGATTTCTGCTGGAGAACCTGCACCTTCTAAAATTATAATATCATAATCATCCTGCAATTTATTTAATGAATCCTTTATTGCTGATAATGCTTCTTCTCTAAAATTATTTTGATAATCATCAAATCTCATATCACCAGCAGGTTTTCCTTGAACAATTACCTGTGATAAAAATTCACCCTTAGGTTTTAAAAGTATAGGATTCATATTGCAATCAGGTTCAATACCTGCTGCTTCTGCTTGCATAACCTGTGCTATAGACATTTCTTTGTTATCTATCGTAGTATATGAATTTAATGACATGTTTTGAGATTTAAAAGGAGTTACTCTGTATCCTCTTCTTGATAAGATATTACATAAAGCTGCAACTGTTAATGTTTTTCCTGCATTTGAGGATGTTCCTTGGAACATTATGTACTTCATATAGTCTAACCACCTAAATAATTATTAATATTTAGAATTATTTATGTAAGTAACTTGTAAAAAATATATTGTTTTTAAAGATAATTTGATATAACACTAAAAAATTAAAAAATTTTAATTAACTTAAAAATACTATAACCAAAGATTTTAAATACTTTTTGTTACTTAAAATATTATTGATATATATAATATGTACAACTAATAAAATTAATAGAAAGAAAAAAAGAACAATAAATTATAATTATTAAAAAATGGAGGGATTATCATAAGCAATTATAATGAAGAAGGTATTGATAATGATATAATAATTGATGATGACATAATAATACCTGAAACAAATGAAATAATCGAAGAACCCAATGAAGATAAAAACACTCCCCCTATTGAAGAAAATGATGAAGAAATAGTCAACGAAGAATCTGAAGTAGAAAAAGAAAATTCAGACAATATTACTGAAGAAATAGATCCGAATGACTATGTCAACACAGAAAACATCAAAATTCCACCAATGCTTATTGATCAGATTATTGGTCAAGAAGAAGCCGTTGAGAAAATTAAAAAAGCTGCAAAACAAAGAAGAAATGTTTTATTAATTGGTGAACCAGGTATTGGTAAATCCATGATAGCTAAAGCTATGGCCGAACTTTTACCTCCAGAAGAATTACAGGACATTCTAATTTATCCAAATTTAGAAGACTCAAATAATCCATTAGTTGGAGTAATGCCTGCCGGACAAGGTGCAAAAATTATAGAAACTACAAAGAAAAATGTTAAAGGACAAGAAGAAAGAAAAAATATCCTTATGATAGCAATTATTGGTCTAATTATGGCTATTGGTTTTTTAACAAACCAATTCTTAGAAGCAATTATTGCTGTAGGTATCGTGTTTTTTGCTTTATACCAAATTAAACCAAAAAATAACCAATCTGCACCAAAATTATTAGTTAATAGTGATGGAAAAAAAGTTGCTCCTTTCATTGATGCAACTGGTGCACACGCTGGAGCATTATTAGGTGATGTAAGACATGACCCATATCAATCAGGAGGATTAGGAACTCCTGCACATGAAAGAGTAGAAAGTGGAATGATTCACAAAGCAAATAAAGGTGTTTTATACATTGACGAAATAGGTACAATGAACATGAAAACACAACAACAATTACTTACTGCTTTACAAGAACATAAATTCCAAATAACCGGACAAAGTGATAACAGTAGTGGAGCAATGGTTAGAACTGAAGCAGTACCATGTGATTTTGTATTAGTAGCTGCAGGTAACTTGGAAGTTCTTAAAGATATGCATATAGCTCTTAGATCAAGAATAAGAGGATACGGTTATGAAGTATTCATGAAAGATACCATGAAAGACACACCAGAAAACCGTAAAAAATTAGGACAATTCGTAGCTCAAGAAGTTGAAAATGATGGAAGAATACCTCATTTCTCAAAAGAAGCTGTTGCTGAAGTAATCAAAGAAGCCCAACGTAGAGCTGGTAAAAAAGATTCTTTAACCTTAAAATTAAGAGATTTAGGTGGATTAGTACGTGCAGCCGGAGACGTTGCAGTTGAAGAAGGTGCCAATGAAGTTACATTAGAACACGTATATGAAGCTAAAAAACAATCCAGAACATTAGAACAACAAATAGCAGACAGATACATTGTACAAAGAAAAGAATACAGTGTTTTCAATAATGAAGGTTCAGCAATTGGATGTATCAATGGTTTAGCAGTTATTGGAAATTCAAGTGGTATCGTTTTACCAATTGCAGCAGAAGCTGCCCCATCCCAAAGTAAAGAGGAAGGTAAAATTATTGCTGCAGGTAAATTAGGAGACATTGCTAAAGAAGCTGTTCAAAACGTAGGAGCTATAATTAAGAAAAGTATTGGAAAAGACATATCCAACTACGATATCCACATTCAATTCGTTCAATCTTATGATGGAGTTGAAGGAGATAGTGCAAGTGTTTCTATGGCAACAGCAATTATTTCAGCAATAGAAGACATCCCTATTGACCAAACATTAGCATTAACCGGTTCTTTAAGTGTTAGAGGTAATGTATTACCAGTTGGTGGAGTAACTTACAAGATAGAAGCCGCAGCAGAATCTGGAATGAAAAGAGTATTAATTCCTGCATCAAACAAAGATGATGTTTTAATAGAAAAACGATACAAAGATCAAATTGAAATTATTCCAGTAAATACGTTAATTGAAGTATTGGAATATGCATTAGTGGGTCCTAAAAAAGATGAATTCATCAAAGAATTAAAACAAAACAAAATTGATAAAATCAAAGATATCATACCAAATCCTTCAACAATTATCAATCAAAACCCTTCATCATCTGAAAATTAGGACTTTCCTAATTTTACTTTTTTATAACTTTTTTTAATAATCTCATAATTACTCCCATCTTTTTAAAGCTAATTGAATAATTAAATTTTATTTATTAGAAAATTAAGTTAATTAAAATAATTATATTAACTATGAAAATGATAAATCTATAAAGGAATGAATCCTTTAAGATTTAAGGAAAAAAATTTGATAAAAGAAAAAAATATTAAATTAAATAATTAACTAAATAACACGCCCGTGTTTTTAATTAAGTCCAAATCAAAAGAAAAAAATACAGAAAGGAGATAATATATATGGAAAAATTAAAATTTAAGGACTTAAATATATCATCCGAAATACAAAAAGCAGTAGAAGATATGGGATTTGAAGAAGCTTCTCCGATACAATCACTCGCCATTCCCCAAATATTAGCACATAAAGATGTTACTGGACAAGCACAAACCGGAACTGGAAAAACCGCTGCATTTGGAATACCTTTATTAGAAAATATTGAAAGTGACAATAAAGATTTACAGGCAATTATTTTATGCCCTACACGAGAATTAGCAATACAAGTAGCAGAAGAACTTAGAAAACTATCAAAATACTTACCAAAAATAGATGTGTTACCAGTTTATGGTGGACAACCTATTGATAGACAGATTAAAGCTCTGCAAACAGGAGTACAGGTTATTATTGGAACACCAGGTAGGGTAATGGATCATATTGACAGAAAAACTATTCGATTAAACACGATTAAAACAGTAATCCTTGATGAAGCAGATGAAATGTTGGATATGGGTTTCAGAGAAGATATAGAATATATTCTGGAAGATATACCAGACAACAGACAATTTTTATTATTTTCAGCAACATTACCTCAAGAAATTATGCAACTGGCTAAAAGATATCAGAATAACCCTGAAATTGTAAAAATAACTAAACATGAACTTACAACTCCAGATGTTGAACAAAAATATTTCGAAGTTAAAGAGGATATGAAATTAGAACTTCTTTCACGACTCTTGGATTTAAATAATTTTGATTTATCCTTAGTATTTTGTAACACTAAACGAAAAGTAGACAAATTAGTAAGCCATCTGCAAATCAGAGGATATTTAGCTGATGGTTTACATGGTGATTTGACACAAAATCAAAGAGACCGTGTAATGAGTAAATTTAAGAATGGATCTTTGGAAATATTAGTGGCAACTGATGTTGCTGCAAGAGGTATTGATGTTGGTGGTGTAGAAGCAGTATTCAATTTTGATATCCCTAACGACAACGAATATTATGTTCACAGAATTGGGCGTACAGGAAGAGCTGGAAAAACTGGAAAAGCATTTAGTTTTGTTTCTGGACGTGAAATCTACCAATTAAGAGATATTCAAAGATATGCAAAAACAAAAATTGATCAAGCACCTATTCCATCAATCAGCGATGTTGCAGAAGTTAAAAAAGATAACTTTATTGAACAATTAAAAGAACGTATCAAAACTGAAAATATATCTAAAGAGATATACATTATTGAAAAATTAATTGAAGAAGATTATAACTCAATCGATATTGCTGCAACATTATTAAAAGGCATTATGCAGGATAGTAAGTATAAAGAAGAAGAATTTGGTGATACTGAAGCACATGAAGGATTTGTTAGATTCTTTATGAGTGTAGGAAGAAAACATGATATGACAATTAGTGTTATAATTAATGCAATTCATGAAAAAACGGGCCTGAATGGACATCAAATTGGTAATATAGACATATTTGACAATTTCTCTTTTGTTGAAATACCTAATGCAAATGCGTCTGATTTCTATAGATTTATGGGTGAAACATACATCGCTAATAAAAGAGTACATATTGAACCAGCACGTCCACGTGAAAAATCTAACAGAAAAAATAATGAAAACAAATTTAAAAATTCTAAACATAATAGAAAAAGTAGAAAATTCAATCCCCATAAGAATGATAATTATAAAAACAATAATTATAATCAACGTAGTTATAGGAAGAATAATTATCAAAAAAATACGTATAGAAAAACGGATTACGGTAAAGACAATTATAGAAACAATGATTATGATTCTAATAATTACCGAGAAAAAAACTATAGAAATGATGAATTTGAATTCTAATCATTTCCTCTTTTTTTAAAAAAAAATTATAATGATTTTAAGTGATCTGCAATTGTTTTTGCTACACTTACAAAAGAAACATCACTTTTTAAAGTATTTGTTCCTTGAACACTATGTGCACCTGCTGCATTTATTTTAAGCACTGCATCATTAACTAAAACCGGATGCACGCAGAAAACGTCAACTGCTACTGCTCCTTGTTCTTTAAGAATGTTTATAGCATTTACTATTGTTCCACCAGTACTGATAATATCGTCTATTATAACAACATTTTTATCTTTAACTGAAATATTTTTTGTTTTTGTTTCAACTATTTCTGGAGATAATCTTACTTTTTCCAAATAATCATAATCCGTATCCAATATCATAGCAATTTCCTTTGCAAAGTTAATTGCACCTTTATCCGGAGCTAATATAACTGGTTTTACATCAAATGTGTTTTTAATATGTTCTGCAATAGTTGGCATTGCAGAAAGATTATCTACAGGAATATCATATAAATCACAAATACTCTGTTCATGTAAATTTATTGATATTAATCTTTTAACACCCATTGTTTGAATTAGTTTTGCTGTTGCTTTTGCTGATATACATTCAACTTCTTTGAATCTGCGTTCTTGACGACTATATCCCAAATATGGAGATACAACTGTTATATCAGTTACATTCATATCATTTAATGTATCCAATATGAAGAACAATTCCATCATATTTTCATCTTGAGGATAACCCGTTGATTGAACTACAATAACTTTTTCATCTTCAGGTATTTCATCTTTAATTCTTAAATATCTTTCACCATCAGGAAACTTTTTAGTTTCTACTGAACATAATTTATCATCTAATTCCATTGCTACTTGACTAGCTAAAGCTTGTGATGCAGATCCTCCAATAATCACACGTATTCTCTCCTTAATAAATAGAAAAATTTATCTTCGTAAATTTAACAACAATTTTTTATTAATATGAGATATGTATTTTATTTTTAAAATAAGTTATTAAAATGTAATATAATAAAATAAATTAAGTTAAATAATTAAAAAAATAAAACTATTAATTGATAAAAAAATAAAAATTCTAAATTAATAAAAAAAATAATTTATATAATTGGAGTAAATTAACATGCATGAATTATCCATGGCAAATAGTATGGTAGAAGCCATATTAGATACTGCTAAGAAAAATGATGCTATAAAAATCAATGAAGCAGTTTTTGAAATTGGAGAACTTACTATGTTAAATCCGGAACAATTGCGTTTCATGATGGATATATTAAGAGAAGGAACAATATTCGAAGATGCTGAAATAATAATTAATATGATTCCTACCAAAATTGAATGTGAATCCTGTGGTTTTACAGGTGAAACAAAAACAGATGAAAATATGGATCATTTAATGACTGTTGCAATGTGTCCAGAATGTGAAAATACTAGAGTTCACATATTACAAGGACAAGAATGTAACATCAAAACAATAAAAATTGAAAGGGACGATGAAGATGCATAACATAGCTAGTATTGAAATAGAACAAGATATTATTAGAGCAAATGATAAATTAGCATATGAAAATAGAAATATATTAGATGAAAAAGGAGTCTTCGCAGTAGATTTAGTTGGTGCTGTAGGATCCGGAAAAACTTCATTACTTGAAACACTAATCGATGAAATGGATGAAGATATAGCAGTAATTGCTGGAGATATATTAAGTAAATTCGATGCTAAAAGAATTGAAGATAAAAATGTACCGGTTAAAGGATTAAACACTGGAAAAGAATGTCACTTAGATGCACATTTAGTTGAACATGCATTACCTGATGTACCACTTGATGATGTTTCCATATTATTTATTGAAAACGTGGGAAACTTAATTTGTCCGGCTGATTTTAACTTAGGTGCTCATGTAAGAACAGTAATTATTAGTGTAACTGAAGGTGACGATACTGCAGAAAAACATCCAATGATATTTAAAACAGCAGACATGGCTATTGTAAACAAAGTGGATTTAGCAGAAGCTGTTGGTGCAGATGCAGATAAAATGGTTAAAGATATTAAAACCATCAACCCAGACATTCCTGTAGTTAAATGTAGTTTAAAAACAGGTGAAGGAGTACAGGAAATTATAGACTTGTACAGAGAGTTCAAAAACAATAAGTCATAAAGACTTTTTTTCTATTTTTTTCTTTTATCGGAAGTTTTATTATGAAAATATGGATAGATATAGTAAATTCACCACATGTACGTTTTTTTAATGGAGTGATTAAAAGACTAAAAAAAGATGGTCATGAAGTATTAATCACTGCAAGAGATTTTTCTAACATTCATGATTTATTAGACATTTTTGGATTAGAATACGTTTCTATTGGAAATCATGGTGTAACATTAGAAGAAAAATTGTTATCAAGTACTAAAAGAGCATATGAACTATCCAAATTTATAGCAAAAGAAAATGTTGATGTTGCTATTACAAAACATTCCATTGAATTACCTAGAGTAGCTTTTGGATTAGGCATCCCCAATGTATTTGTATTAGATAATGAACATGCTATTGCAGCTAATAAACTAACACTTCCCCTAACAAATAAATTAATTATTCCAGAAATTTTTGACGTTTGGAATACAATACATTTTGGAATGAATCCGAATGATATTGTTAGATACAACGGTACTTGTGAAGTTAGCCATTTAGAAGATTTTATTTATAATGAAAATATTTTAGAGGATTTAAACTTAAAAATCAAAAATGATAAAATTATATTTATGAGACCGGAACCTTCTCTAGCTTCTTATTTGGATGCTGATTGTACAAAATCTGTTTTAACACCAATTGTTGAATCTTTGAAAGATGATGCAGATATTTTAATTCTTCCGCGATTTAAAACTCAGGGAGAAATATTTAAAGATTTAAAAAATGTACATATTCTTAAAACGCCTGTTGATACATTCAGTTTAATGAAAAAAGCAGATTTAGTAATAGGTGCTGGAGGAACTATGAATAGGGAAGCCGCATTATTAGGTACTCCCGTAATATCCTGTTATCCTGGAAAACAATTATCTGTTGACACATATTATATCAATAAGGGTTTAATGAAAAGATCAACTAATCTAAATGAAATTATTGAATTATCTAAAGAATTATTATATCAAAAACCAAAACATATCGACTTAAAAACAGATAATTTAATTGATTTAATTGTTAATCAGATATACAAAACATATGATGAATATCATGAAAAGAAATAGAATGGACTAGTCGAGATTTGAACCCGAGGCCTCCGCCATGCCAAGGCGACACTCTACCAAGCTGAGCTACTAGCCCATAAACATTTTATTATATGTGTTTATTATATAATATACTTACCTATTTTTAATATTTTATTATATTTTATTTCTATTTTTACCAAAGAATTTTAATAATATCAATTATTAATATAAATATAGTTAATAATTTAAAGAATATTATTCTTTGAATAGTTAAATTAAACATGAAAAAAATAATAAAGGACAGATGAAACATGTCATTAATAGCTTCAAGTCACTTAATGTTTATTTTAGAATTTGCTATTCTGATGCATATTGGAGTTTTATTATTATTAAATTTTATTCCATTGAATTTCAGCTTAGTATTCGTTCTATCATTAATATTGGGTGTTGGAATAACGGTTATATTCGGTATAGATGCAGCTTGTCTTATTCTACCTATGTTTAATCATCACGAATTTACACACCCCTATGGTCCTTTAGCGATAATGGTTGTGGTAACGTCGTGGTCGATAATACCCGTGATAGAAGACCAAGGATCCAAAACATCAAATATTAAATTATTAGTAATGTTAATTACTGCAGGTATAACACTTTTCGGAGCAATTGTACACCGTGATTTCTTAATTATGTGGGCTCTTGGTTTATTAGTTGGATTTTTAATAATTAGTAAAAATTTCAAAAGAGAAAGTTCTTATTTGAATATACGAAATGTAGCGCTCGTAATTGTTGGTATGTTATTATTATTCGGATTGATGGAAGGATTATCCCAATTATTAGGAATGGAAATTATAAGTCCTCTTTCAAGAATAGACCGTATGAGTAATAACCAATTGTCAAGTTTAAAATTAGTAATTCAAAATACAAACCTTTTAGGTCACACAGCTAATGCTACCTATTGGGGAAATGCCGGTTTAGGAAATGGTGATGGATACATATCTTTACCTTTAACTTTCATCACGTTATTCGGATTACCTCTACCATTATTCTATGGTATATTAGTAACAAAAAAAGACGTTGTGGATTATTTCTTACCAGGAATATTTGGTTTTGGATTTGATTTCGGTTATTTATTCTTAATAGTAATGATTATATGGATTATTTCAGTAATTTTAATAGGAATAAAAGTTCTAAACAAGTATAGACAACAACGTGAACGTGGAAATAAGAAATATCTTGGTCGTGAGGCGTTACTTACGGGTTCACTCTCTGCATTTATTGCACAGACAATATTGGGATTATTTATTATTACAAGGACCATTAATGGTTCAGCACTTGTAACTTATTTATTCTTAAGTGCAATGGTGTTAGCAAATGTTGTTACTACAAAAAGATAACTAATCCCCCACTTTTTCTATTTATTTTTCAATACTTTGAAAAAATATTCTTTTTTTACTAAAACAATATTTAAAATAAAGAAAAAGTTGTACTTTCGCTACAAATACTTAACTCAATAATTCACAATTTTAAGAAGTAATTAATTACTTCACTTTTTTATACTTTTTTTTAAATATGAAAATTTAGAAAATATATAGATTTTAATGTATAATAAAATTAAATATTTTTCAATACATATCTAATAATAGATTTTTAATTATAGTGTTTTAGGATATGAAAAATATGAATATAATTTCAACAGTAGTTGGTAGTTATCCAACACATAGTTTTGAAGCTCATACTTTTAATGAAAAAATTTCTGAGTCCTTAGGTTTATTCGATTCTTATAAAAAATCAATTATAGAATCTGTTTCTGCATTTGTTGAATCAGATATTGATATAATATGTGATGGACAAGTAAGAGGAGATATGGTAAAAATATTTGCCAGCAAAATTAATGGATTCAAAATAGAAGATAATACTTCATACATTAAAGGTAAAATTACACCTGCGGCCCACCCTATTTCTGTAAAAGATTTTAACCTAGCATTTAAAACTGCAAAATCTTTAAATAAAAAGTTCAAATTAAATGCTAATTTAGAAGATATTTATAATCATGAAGCCAAAGGGGTTAAAGGCATAATTACTGGACCAACAACGCTCATTCATTCATCAATAATAGAAAACTTCTACTCAAATAAAGAAAATGCTATTTATGATATGGCAAAAGCCCTACTTGTTGAAGCTAAAGAATTAGAAAAAGCAGGAGCTTGTGCAATCCAAATAGATGAACCATTTATTTCTACAGGAGCTGAGGACATAAATGTATCGAAAATGGCTGTTGAAACAATTAGTGAGGAGTTAGACATCCCCGTTATTTTACATGTTTGCGGTGATTTAAAGGATGTTATGTCTAGTCTATTAAAGTTTAATGTTGATATTTTAGACTTTGAGTTTTCTGGAATGAGTCAAAATATTGGAACTCTAAAAAAAGAATGGAAAAATAATTCAGATAAACAGATTGGAATTGGTTGTATTAATACAAAAATGGAGTCCGTAGACAACATTGAAAATGTAAAACAAACTGTTAAAGATGTAAATGAAATTATTAAAAAGGACAACCTAATTATCGATCCAGACTGCGGTATGAGAATGTTAGAAAGTGAAATTAGTAAAGGTAAACTGGATATTTTAAAAGAAATTAAATTGGAAGGAATCTAAATGGCAAAATTTATTCGAACAAACAATATTGCAAATGCTTGGCTTACTTGTGTTAAAAAGATTATGCAGGAAGGCCATGAAGTTACTGATGAAAGAGGTAGTTTAACCAAAGAGTTACAAAATGTTATGCTAGAAATAACAAATCCTGATGACAACACAATTCCAGAATGTTCCCCTTGGCATGATGATAGACTTGAAACATATAAACAGGAATTATTAGATCCTAACAATGACCAGGGTTTTGTTTATACATATGGAAACCGTTTAAGACAATATTTTGATATTGATCAATTAGATACATGTATAGAAAAATTAAATAACTGTAGAGAATCTCGTCGTGCAATAGCCATTACTATTGATCCTATCCAAGACAATAAAGTTGATGAAATACCTTGTCTTCAAGAAATTGCATTCCTAATACGTGATGATAATTTATATATGACTGATTTTTTCAGAAGTAACGATTGTGGAGGGGCAACTTTTCCAAATCTTTTTGGAATCAGAGAAGTTGGATATTATGTGGCTGAAAACACCAATACAAAACTTGTGAACATGGTTCATCATGCCATGAGCTTACATATTTATGAACACGATTGGGATAAATGTAAAGAAATATTAAAAAAATGGTAGAATTACCAATTCATAAAATTTAATATTAATAAAAGTTATAATAAGCTATTATAAAATATTAGACTACAATTTAACGTGTTAAACTAATATTGATTAAGATTAAACTATTATTTAGGAGATTAATGTTATGAGCGAAAGTATGAACGTTGCAGCAAAAAAAATTGCAGATAAAATGGTTGCTGATGCAGATAAACTTAAATTGATTGCATCCACATTATCCAATGGAACTTTAGTAATAGATTGTGGTGTTAATGCTAAAGGTAGTATTAAAGGTGGAGAACTTTTTACAAAGGTTTGTTTAGGTGGAATATGTGATGTAGGTATTTCAATTCCCGGAGATTTAAGTGATATAATGGCTATGCCAGCAGTTAAGGTAAAAACTGATTTCCCTGCATTAACCACATTAGGTTCACAAAAAGCAGGCTGGAAAATAGAAGTAGATGATTATTTTGCAATGGCATCCGGTCCTGCACAAACACATAAATTCAAAAATGATGAAATATATGCAATGACAAATTATACTGAAGATTCTGATATTGCAGTAATTACTTTAGAAGCAAATGAACTTCCTAATGAAAAAGTTGCACAATTTATTGCAGACGAATGTGGAGTAAAAACGGACAATTTAACAATTTTAGTAGCACCTACAGCCTCACTTGTTGGTTCTATACAAATATCCGGTCGTGCATTAGAAGTTGGAATTTATAAAATGTATGAAGTCATGGACTTTGATGTAACAAAAATTACATATGCTGCAGGTATTACACCTATTACTCCTGTAGATCCGGATAATCTTAAAGCAATGGGGAAAACAAATGATGCTATTATTTTCGGTGGAAGAACATATTACTATATTGAACCAGATGAAGGAGAAAGTTTAGAAGAGTTAGCAACAAACTTACCATCATCTTCATCTGAAAATTATGGTAAAAGTTTCCTAGAATTCTTCGAAGAAGCTGATGGTGATTTCTACAAAATACCTAAGGAAGTATTTGCACCTGCACAAGTTATCGTAAATGACATGGTTACTGGTGAAATGTTCCATACAGGCAGTATCGATTTAGAAAGACTTAAAAAATCATTTGAAGTTAAAGAAGTAAAATTTTTATAGAAAGAAGAGTTGTTAATTAATGTCAAAAAGAATAGGAATATGTAGCACTACCTTTGCTCGCTTTGATATGGCAAGTGCTGCAGTTAATCAAATAAAAAAACAGGTTACTGGTGTAAAATTCATTGAATCTTATGTTCCAGGAGTTAAAGATTTACCAGTAGCTGCAAAAAAGCTTATTGAAGAAGAAAATTGTGATATTGTTATGGCATTTGGTATGCCTGGTGGAGAAAAAATTGATAAACTTTGTGCTCATGAAGCAAGTACAGGACTCATACAAGCCCAATTAATGACCAATACACATATTTTAGAAGTTTTTGTTCATGAAGATGAAGGTTACGATGAAAATGATTTAAAACAATTAGCTTACAATAGAGCCACCCAACATGCAGATAACCTGGTTAAAATGTTGTTTAAACCTGAACAAATGAAAAAAGAAGCAGGAACTGGAGTTCGTGAAGGTAGAGAAAATAAAGGCCCTTTATAATTAATTAACAACATATTAAAACATTCCCCACCCCTATTTTTTTATAAATTATTGCAAAAAGATTATTTTTAATACAAATGCTTTAAATTAATCAAAACAGATTTAAAAAATTATTTAAAAAAAATAAACCAATATTTACTATTTTTTTAAAAAAATACAGTCTTAAAAATAGAAGAAAAAATGACTTAAAAAAAAATAAAAATAGTTCAAAGTCTATTAAAAATAAGCATAATTAATTATCATTATTAATAAAAATAAAGATTTAATTATTTTTTATAAAATATTGCAATTATTAAACATTGTATAAAAATATTGGAAAATAAATACCCAAAAGTATAGTATATAGTAAAGATATAAGAACATATGTTATGATGAATAATAATGAACAAGAACTAAAACTTAGACTTTCAACGCTAGACTG
>JAEEGL013822267.1_pt1 | contig 14707 bp, 9 predicted proteins | sample 9134231 | NCBI WGS metagenome assembly JAEEGL01 (sample SAMN16246548, study PRJNA631951) | gut metagenome | biome: gut microbiome; feature: rumen; material: fiber-attached | host: Bos | place: Iran: Karaj | collected 2018-10 | reverse complement strand
TCTATTTCCCGGGGTTACGCTTCGCTCACCCCGGGCTGTGACATTGCACGCCTTCAGCGTGCTGGTGGTATGCGCCACGTCGTGGCGCGCCTAATTTAATTATTCTCCGGGAAACGTTCGGAGCGCACGTCTCTTCTATTCACTATTCACTATTCACTATTCACTATTCACCGTTTTATGCCATAATCCGTTCCACAATGAAGCTGCATTGCCTTAATTATGGAGCGAGCAACATGAAAATAAAAGAATTTCTAAAGAGTGCCGGGGATAAGGTATTATCCGTATTTAAACGGTTTCCGGTATCGATTATCTGTTTCGCGATATTGACCATCATGTTTATTGCGAGAGCAGATTTTGAGCCATGGAATGTCTGGTTCTTATGCATCGGTGCCGTTCTGTCGCTGTCGATGGATAACTGGCGCGAAACCTGTGGTCGAACAAAACTCACCAGTGGCGTCACTATTGCCGCATATTTCATTCATATTCTGATCACAGTATTGTTGTTCTTTTTCCACAAATCTGCGAACGATATGCATGGCGTGGCTCTCACCGCCATTGCATCCGCAGTCGTTTTGTCTTTGTTCTGTTTGCCGTATCTGCGTCAGAAAAATGATATGCCACTTTGGCATTTTGTTTTTCAAACCGGCATTGCGCTCGGTATTTCATGCATCTTTACAGCCACATTATGCGGCGGTTTGACGTTTATACTATTCGCATTTGATCATTTGTTTGATTTTCAAATTTCCTCGAGAATTTACAGTGACATACTTGTGATTAGCGCATTTTTTGTATGGCCGGTGTTGTTCATGGCTTTTATTCCATCCGGTGCAGACAAAGTAAAAGATGATATGCCATCCGGAAAAAGCATTGGAGACAAACTCGTTCATTATGTGATAATGCCACTGTTTGGCGTATATCTGTTCGTTTTATATTTATATATCATATCCATACTCGTTCATTGGAATCTGCCCAAAGGAATGATATCGTTGCTCGTCTCATCAGCGATGGCTGTAGCTTTATTCCTGATTCTGAGAATCTATCCGGCCGGTGTTTCTGAAAACACCAGTTTTGATAAAAAATTGCTGAAATATATTCCTGTCGCGATGTTGCCATTGTTGGTGCTGATGTCTGTAGGGATCTTTCGGCGAGTAGCCGATTATGGATTAACAACATCAAGAGCCTATCTGATTTTATTCAATTTATGGTGTTATGCGGTATGTATTTATTTGCTCAAAACGCATGCCAGACGCGTGATCTGGATTCCGGTATCATTTGGCCTGATATTTTTGGCGACATCCGTATTGCCATTGAATATAACTCAATCCATCTCATGGTGGTCGCATCACCTCGTTGCATCGCAGCTTGAAAAATCGGGCATACAGTCGTTGCCTCTGAACCAGGCTGCGTACCACAGCTGGATGCAGTCTTTGGATGACAAAACACGCGATGAAATCCAAGATCGTTTGTTGTATATGAGTGGTCACTTTAATTCGGAGAGTTATGCAGATCTGATCGGGAAAGATGTCGATTTATGGTGGGTAAACATGTATGCCGATGATTCGAATACGGATGAAGCGAAGACCACTGAAGCTGCCGAACCACCCATTCCGTTGCGATTTAAGACAGTTCGCATTTTCATGAATAAACAAAAATCCTATATGAATGAGATTCGTTGCAGCAGTATGTTCTATATGGATAATATCTACATCACGTCTTCGGAATTGGATGTAAATACAGGTGCAATCACATTCAGCATCGTCGCGGATAGCAGCGATCAGACAGATCAAAAGTATACATTTTACATAAACAGAGCTTTGATTGAAAACGGCGAAGCAAATATGGATAACGAGGCGTTTTTGGTTCTAAAAAACGAAGTATCTGATTTGTATATATCGAGCTTGACATTTGATTATTTCAATAAGGATGATAAGCTTTTGCGTGTATCCGGAGTGCTGTGTGTGAAGTCATTCAACCACGATAACAGCATATCACCATAAAACACGGCATGCTGGGACGCAGTCTCAGGACCGTCGCATTCTAAAAATGCTTGACAGTTCTGTGTTCGCAAACGCCCCGATAGTGAAATGATGTATCAATAAAAAGCCCATCAGGCTTTGGGCGAGTAGCCTCTGGTTGCGTTAGCTACCGGGGGGGAAGGTGAACGATTTGATTTCCCGGTAGTCGCTGCGACGCTACAACGCCTTCCATGGCGTTGTAGCGGTCACTTTTCAAGTGACCCTGAGTTCGCAATATCAAATCCACATCGTCTCTCGCGCATGGCGATTCGACTTGCGCCGGCAGATTTGCACACTGGGCTCTACATTCGCGCCATTCACCGGATGGCGCTCATTCCTGCCCCCCGCCAACGTCGTGTTGTCGGAGAATGCATTAGCTTATCACGACGGCCTGCGGCCGTATTGCTTAAGTTCTGCGCAGATACACATATCATGTATAAAGTCAGGCTTAGGACTGAACTGTTACCTGCATCCCTGAGATATCCATATGGACGCATTGTCACACAACTTTTTTTTTGCTAAAAACAATGGGCGGCACTATGCCGCCAATCGGCTAAATATTTCGCCGAAGTCCAAACGGAGAATTTATGAAAAAAGTTCATATTTTAATCGCCATGGCTGCATTATTTGCAATTTCCTGCGAATCAGATGCAGCCAAAATAACGCTTGATGGTCCGACATGCGAAGGCGCTTCAACAGGGCATTGTGCTTCAGATCAGGTTTGTGAAGGCGGTACGTGCAAAAATGCAGGTGAAGCGTGCGAAACAGCAACCTCCAACCACAATGGCTATGGTTACTGTCTGGCAGGATTTTCCTGCAGCGACGGAGATTGTCATGTACTATGCGGCAAAAAGACATGCAATGATAGCGATTTATGCTGTGATGTCGGTGATGGCCCGGTTTGTTTGAACCCCAACGACCTTTCGATGACATCATGTACAACGTGTAAAGCAAACTATGACAATTGTGATGGAAACTTGTCGAATGGCTGTGAGCCATTGAATGATAAAGAGAACTGCGGTCGTTGCGGAAATCGTTGCGCTGGCGATTCACAATGTGTATCGGGCGAATGCACCTCACCATCCGGATGTGAAAATGGCAAAGTCCCATGTGCAGCAGGCGGCCACTCCGTTTGCCTGGATTTGGCCAGTGTCAATATGCAATCCTGCTCTGCATGTATCGATGGATTTGCGAATTGCGACAATGATCTATCCAATGGCTGTGAATCCAATACCAGAACAGATCCTGCCCATTGCGGCGGCTGCGGGCGAATTTGCGAAGATACATGTGTCAATGGCACATGCCAGCAAACTTGTGATGCATCCCATCAATGCTCAAACAGTGGCGTTGACTATTGTATCGACAGCAGCTTGCACCTCGATGCGTGTGAAACCTGTTCATCAAATTATGGCAATTGCGACGCGAACTGGACAAACGGCTGTGAAACAGATCTACTCAGCGACGCAAAACATTGCGGCAGCTGTGAGAACAATTGCGAAGGAAAAGCCTGTGTGAACGGACATTGCGTTGAACCCTGCGGCGCAGGCGAAGAACGCTGTACATCAGATAATTCGACCTATTGCATGAACCCAGCGGCCCATCACATGTCTGGCTGTGATGTTTGTGCAACCGGATACGACAACTGTGACGCCGACTGGTCGAACGGCTGTGAAACCATACTCGGTACGCGTACGCAATGCAGCCGCTGTGGTGATCTCTGCGAAGATAACCAAGTCTGTTCCAAATACAGCTGCAGTGACGACTGTGATGGCACAGAACGCAAATGTACCGAAGGAAATGCGCCATTCTGCGTCGATACCAGCACCATGCATCTGTCCGACTGCGAGAATTGTGCAAATGGATATGCGAATTGCAACGAAACACTCACCGATGGTTGCGAGCTGGATTTGAATGCGCTGCATCTTGACGATTGCGAAGTCTGTAAAGATGGTTATGCAAATTGCGACGATAACTGGGCAAATGGCTGTGAAGTCGATCTCAATGCTTCCCATCTGAAAGCCTGTGGTCAATGTGCAGACAACTATTGTCTGGTCGATGGTGCATGCATCACAAACGATAGCGCAAAAGCCTGTGGTGCCAGTTGTTCAAATTGCGAAGCCATGCCCTATACAACAGCCGGAATCTGTTCCGACGGCATCTGTATTGCCGAAGACTGTGAACCTGGCTACGAATTCTGCAATGGCGTTTGTGTCGATATCAAAACGAATGCATTTAACTGCGGCGCCTGTGGCATCAAATGTGATGGCACATGCAGCAGCGGCATTTGCACGGGCGGCGACACGACGAAAACCTGTGGTGCGATAGGCGGCATGGGATGCGAATTACCAGAGCAATGCTGCACAAACCTCGAAACCGCCGAAGCCAGCTGCCGCGCCGAAATCACCCCGGGCTACAATTGCTTTGCCATCGATAACAAAAACTGCGGTCTTTCACACAAAGACTGCAACAAAGAGCCCAATGCCAAATCCGGAATTTGCACAGGCGGCGGCTTATGCCAGATCACCGAATGCCAGTTTGGTTTCCATCTCAGCAAACTGGATCCCGGCAATGAGTGCATCGGCAATATGCACGACGATTGCGGCCCGGTTGACAATATCGGCGTCAACTGCAATGCCTCCAACCACTCGACCAAAGGCACATGTAGCCAAGGCTATTGCGTTTCAAGCGCCTGCGAAGGCGGCTATCAGCTTTGCGGCGGCGTCTGTGTCGATATCGCATCAAACGCTTATAATTGCGGTGTGTGCGGCCGCAGCTGCGGCGGCTCAGAATGTGTCAACGGCGCATGCAGCGATGAATCTTCCGTCATCAACAGCTGTATGGTCGAATATGGTTCGGGATGCAACAATGCAGAACAGTGCTGCACGAACCTCGTCACGTCCGAGACCACATGCAGTCTCGAAACAACCGGATACAACTGCGTGTCCATGAATGTGAATCGTTGCGGTGGTAAAACCAACTGCGAAAGCTTACCCAATGTATCTTCGGTCAAGTGCATGGGCGGCGGCACATGCCAGATTACCAAATGCCTGTCGGGCTATCATGTCGATAAGGAAGCCCCGGGTAATCAGTGCGTCAGCGATTGATCCTTTGTGTGGGGGCAGTTGCCCCCTACAGCGCTATCTCGCCAAGAAGTTTCATGGAACGTCTCGCGGCTCGATACCCACCTTCTTCTGTTCGCAATATCAAATCCACCTCGTCTCTCGCGGCCTCACTCCCTTGTCACTTCGTGACGTTCCTCCTCTCCATCAATGGCGAGGGGGAAATTATGGTGGCATTTGATTTGCTCACTGGGCTCTACATTCGCGCCATTCACTGGATGGCGCGAATGTAGAGCCCCACTTCTGCGGGGCCACAAGCCCCGCAACGCCCCGCTTCGGCGAATTTTCAATACTGGAGAAATAATGCTGACAATCGGATGTCATTTGTCGATTTCGAAAGGCTATGCCGCTATCGTGCGCGAAGCGCACAGTATCGATGCCAATACGTTTGCTTTCTTTACGCGCAATCCGCGCGGCGGCGATTTAAAACCGCTGGATGCCCGCGATATGGCCGAATGCCGCCAGCTGCTTGAAGAATACCACTTTGGCAAACTCGTGGCCCATGCGCCCTATACCCTCAATCCATGTGCGGCTAAAGATGGCCTGCGAGAATATGCCATGCGCACGATGATCGAGGATTTGCAGCGATTGCAGGAAATTCCAGGCAATTACTACAATTTTCATCCGGGATCACATGTGAGCCAGGGTGCCGAAAAAGGCATCGAACTCACCGCCGATTTTCTCGATCACGTACTGCCACATGCCGGGAATACATTTGTGCTCATCGAAACCATGGCTGGCAAGGGCTCTGAAATTGGCCGAACATTCGAAGAAGTGGCCAATCTGATGGCTGCCGTTAAAGTCGATAAGTCCATGCTCGGCGTATGCCTAGACACCTGCCATATCTGGGATGGCGGCTATGATATCGTCAACAACCTGGACGATGTTATCCAGGCATTTGATCACATCGTCGGTTTGCAGCATTTGCGCGCAATTCATCTGAACGATTCGATGAATCCGCTTGGCGCGCATAAAGATCGCCACCAGAAAATCGGGCAGGGATGCATTGGATTCGAAGCATTGCTGCGCGTTGTGCAGCATCCAAAGCTCTGCAACCTGCCGTTTATTCTCGAAACGCCAAACGAAATCGACGGTTATCGCGACGAAATTGCCATGTTCAGGCGCTAAACGCTGCAGCCACAAGCGTTCTGAGCATACGGCGAATGCTGAGTTTTTGCCACATTCCCGAAATATTGGCCGGAATCTCGTGCAAACAACGAACATTCAGCTCACGGCTCATATTTGCGTCTTTCTCATCATCAGAGACGATCACCACTTGTTCTTCGGGATGATCCTGCATATCCTGTCGAAACCGCACCACATCGACATCGTGATCAAACAGCATCACTTCCTGCACAGGCATCCCCGTGGCTTTCAGAGACGACTCAAGGTAGTGCCAGGCTTCTTCGACTTCACGGCGATCTTCAAGCCATAATCCAAAGCGTGCGGGCGCAAAATAAATCACAAAGCGGTGATTTTTCCGGTGAGACGAAATGGCATCTGCCAGAGATTCGTCAATCACCAATTGCCCATCCTCACGCCATTGAATGAATTTTTCGGCTGCAACATAAGCTGTCGTCATCTTTCCCTCCGTGGATAAACGGTCAACTTCTGGTTGCAGTTTAGAGCAACGAACGATTGTGACAAATTTTAAGGCTTTTTATCGTTCGCTGCCCCTTTTATCGAAAAAATCACCCGATTTGCGCGTTGATTTCCTGTTCGATGAGATTCGCAATTTCGTGGGCATCGTGCTGAAGTTCAGCTTTATCGGGGCCTTCGAGCATGACACGGCATTTGGCTTCGGTTCCGGAATAGCGGACCAAAACGCGCCCGGAATCTCCATATTTTTTGGAGATTTCTTCGATTAAAGCCGAAGATTTGGGCAATTCAGCCAGTGGAATTTTTTTACTCACTTTGCGATTAATCAACACCTGCGGCAGCTTTTGCATCACGCGGGCGAGCTCCGAAAGCGGCTTTTGACCGCGTTGCATCAGCGATAACACGCGCAGTGCCGTGAGCAGTCCATCGCCGCTTGTCGTATGGTCAAGCAATACGATATGACCGCTTTGCTCACCGCCCAGCGAATAATGATGCGCCCGCATTTCTTCGACGACATAGCGATCGCCGACCTGCGTCTGAACCGTTTGAATGCCCTGCGCATGCAAAGCCTGATGCAGCCCCAGATTGCTCATCACGGTCGTGACAACTGTATTATCGCGCAGCAATTGATGCTGCTTGAGATCGACGGCAAGCATGGCCATGATAAAATCGCCATCGACTTCGTTGCCATTTTCGTCGATCAGAATCAGTCGATCCGCATCCCCATCAAGCGTAATGCCAAGATCTGCGCCATAGAGCTTGACCATCTCGGCGCAATGCGCCGGATGCAATGCACCAACACCATCGTTGATGTTATAGCCATTGGGTTCAACACCAGTCGCAATCACACGGGCACCGAGTTCTTCGAGTACAGTGGGCGCAATTTTGTAGGCTGCGCCATTGGCACAATCGACGACAATTTTCAAACCATCGAGCGATAGATCGCGTTCGAAATTGGATTTGACAAAGGCATTATAGCGACCTTGAGCATCATCGATACGGCGCGATCGACCGATGTGATCGGGAGACATCAAATCGTTGAGCAGGCTTGGATTTTCGAGATAGCGTTCGAGCGCTTCTTCGAGTTCATCCGAAAGCTTGAAGCCATCGGCACCAAAAATCTTAATGCCATTATCCTGATATGGATTGTGGGATGCGCTGATCACGACACCTGCATCACAGCGCATGGCCGTGGTGAGATGCGCAATTGCGGGCGTCGGCATGGGACCGGTAAACAGCACATCGCCGTTCATCGAATTGATGCCGGATGCGATGGCAGATTCAAACATATAGCCGGATCGACGCGTATCTTTGCCAATCAGGACGCGAATCACAGAACCACGTCTGGGCAGCACCGAAGCCAGAGCTTTTCCGAGGTTTAAAGCCACATCAACAGTCATCGGAAAGACATTGGCGAGGCCACGAATGCCATCGGTTCCAAAATATTTTTTAGGCATTTGTATTCATCCTTAAATGGTGGGTCATCCTTGATATACTGCAGTAACGGCGCGTATCGCGAGATAGCGCCGTCGGGGGTAGCGGCGTATCGGAGATAGCCGCGTAGGGGGCACTGCCCCCTCATCCAAAATCACTCGAACGAAACGGCGTCGACGAGTTTTTTAGCCTCGTTGCCGGGGAAACGGCCTTTAATTTTGGGCATCAGGGCTTTCATCAGCTTGCCCATTTCTTTCTTTTCCTTGATGCCGAGTTCCTTAACCAGATCGGCGATGATGGCTTTGACTTCGTCTTCGGACATGGCTTCGGGCAAGAAGCTCTGAATGAGGCAGAGTTCGTATTTCTCTTTTTCGGCGCGTTCGGGGCTGCCGGCGGTTTCATACGATTCGATGGCTTCGCGGCGTTTTTTGGCTTCGCTGGTGAGAATCGCGATTTCCATTTCGGGCGTCAATTCGACGCGTTTTTCTTTTTCCTCGGTTTTGAGAGCATTCAAAATCAGGCGCAGTGCGTCGCGACGGTTGTCGTCGTGGGCTTTCATCGCCTCTTTGACCTGTTCCTGAATATCCTTGATGAGTGCCATGGCAGAAACTCCTTTTATGCAAAAAATAAGGGCGCAAAAGCTGCGCCCTGTAAACCTTGATACTGCAAATTAATCCATGTTGGCGAGGACCATATATTTGTTGCGCAGCAAATGAACCACAGCTTTGGTCGTTTCAATATCGTCCATGGTGCTGTTGTTGAGGATGTATTCCATGGTGGCCTCGTTGAGGGCGAGCTGGAAGATATCGAGCTGTTCTGGGCTGAGGTCGCGCAGTTTGGGCTGGATGGGGATATCGATGCGGAATATGGCATCGTATGGCGGAACATCGTCGCCGATGGCGTGTGTTTCGTCGATGATGCGCATGGATTCCATCAGCATGGATTCGACGGTTTCGTTGATAGGCTCTTTGAAATCGTAAGATGCGGTTGTATCGAGCAGGAAGTTGCCCGAAGTCCATCCCATCATGCGATAGACCGATTTTTCGACGGGGACATCGAAATTATGATTGATGACGGCACCATAAATGCGACCTTCGCGCAGATAGATGGTACCTTCGGTACCGGCGGGCGTTGTAATGAAGAGGCCGCCAGTTTTTTTCGAAGATCCGAAAAGCTGCAGCAAATCGGGCAATGGCACCTGATCGATAAGTCCCGAGAGGACGCCTGACTGTGTGCCACCATGGCTGGTTGCACCATGCTGAGCCACGCGTTTTGCCGAGCTCGACGAGAGCGACAAGACGGGTTTGTCCTCGACTTCGACATGCGCCTCACCGGCGAGTACCGAGCTCACTGGAGGTGGAGGCGGCTGGCTGGCATCGAACTCTTCAAACACCAGCTTAATAATCGACGTACCAATCAAAATGCGGTCGCCTTCCTTGAGTTTGCACGACGTAATTTTCTCGCCGTTCACGAAGGTGCCGTTCGTACTGCCGAGATCCTCAATGGTAATCTCATCTTCGGTCGTCGTAATCTTTGCATGATGACGGCTCACCATGTCTTCTATCAGCACCATCTCCAGTTCGCTGCTGCGTCCGATGATGAGCTCCTGATTCATTTCAAGTGCAAATTCGCCGCCCTGATATTTGCCGGAAATGAACTTTAAGACGTACCGACCTGTTCCTGCTTTATGCGCCATGAATTTCTATTTCCAAGAAAAAGTACTCAATGATGACATCTGCATTCTGCAATTTTCACTGCACGCAATGCATCATTTACTTTACCCCAAAACGACCATCTTTGACAATCTTTTGCGTTATTTTTTACACAATCCTCGTAATGGTTCAGCCGTACATAAGCCCGTTAGGGCTTGCATATTAATAGCCCCCGGCAACGCCGGGGGAAAAACAGTTTTCTTTTCTCCTTCTCCCAATTTTTTGCCAGCCCAATGGGCTGGCAAAAAATTGGGAAAAAAAGAGGGAAACGCTTTGATCCCCCGGTAGTTGCCTACGGCTCCAACCGGGGGCTATTGATATTGAACGCCTACGGCGTTCTTGGTTTAGGGCTGAATCGTTACCGCTCCTCATCACAGTCCAGGGGCTCTGCCCCGATAAAGTAAATGCTATAGCTGTCTGCGACGACGGCGTGCGATCCAAAGTCCGGCCAATCCCAGCATCCACAATGCACAAGTCCCTGCAGCCGCAGGCGATTGCATCAGCATTGCACTGCAGGAATCACTGCCTGATTTACCGCGATCATTCTGCCCATCAGATGGCGTTGGTTCGTCGCCGGTGCCGGGTTCGTCGCCGGTGCCGGGTTCGTCGCCGGTGCCGGGTTCATCGCCAGAGCCAGGATCTGTACATGCATCATGGCCATCAGACGGCGCCAAAGATTCTTCACATGCCGTCACGACACAGTGTTTATCTGTACACTGACCATTTTTCCAATGCGCGATGCTGGATTTGCACTGGACATCGTGCGCGCCGCAGTGATCGACAGAATCCGCTTCACACAATTCACCGAACAGATGGGCATTTTCGGGGCAGACACAGGCATCAGATGTTTCTGCAGGGACATAGCCATTTGCACATGCCGTCACGACGCATTGTTTCTCGCGACATTCGCCGCTGATCCAATTGCCGATAATATCCTCGCAATGGTTGCCATGTGTCCCGCAATTATCCGGCGAATCCGCTTCACAAGATCCATTGTAATCATGCATATCTGCGGAGCAAACACACGCATCATGCGCTGCAGATGGCACAAGATTATTTGTGCATTTACTCACGTAACAACTTTTTGATTTGCAGCTGCCGGTAGACCAATGTGCAACGAGACTTTTACACGTCCTGTTATGTTCTCCGCAATGCGTGATGGAATCGGCTTCACAGTAATTGGAATATTCGTGAAATGCACCAAAACAACCGTAGGCAGGCCCAGGTTCCTCCTCTGATTCCGGAAGCGGATCTGGCGGTAAGATCGGGTCAGGTTCTGTGTAATTATTATTAGCGATGCAGTTATAGAAACTCATTTTGGGCGGATCGACGCGGTATTCTTCGGCGGTAATAAGCGATCGCCCATCCACATCATAAGTGATGGCTTCACCTTGTATTTCCGTACTGCTAAATCGTTGTACCGGATGTGAAAAAGCCTCGGCGATATCGGGGTACGCCAGCAAATCGTATTCGTAGATAAATCCATAGGTACGAACGGCAAACCGATACCCGTTCGGTGCGAAATCGGCCCCGGTAGTAGCCGCAGCCCGCTTCTGCAAAACGAGGTAAAGCGGCGCATCTTCGAAGTTAAAATAGTATTGAGCCAGTGCCGTGAGTTTTCCAGCATCGCTGCCGCCCCGTGTCATTCGATACAGCCGTTGCACTCCGCCTTCCGAATGCTTTGAAATCAGGTAAACTTCAGCGCTTCCCGGTCTGACCATGATCGACTCGCAATCCGGATTTGCCAAATCCGCACTTTCAGTAGATTCCGGGAATTGAATTTGCCACGTATGTAAAACATCGAGCATAATTTTGGTGCTGGATGCACTGTCCACATCCGAGACATCCGGTTCAGCAAACGCAATCACGCGTTGATCGCTGCGCTTAAAAGTATTATTGCCTGTATCGGCAAGATAAATACAAAACTGATCGCTCCACGGCTCACACGGGCCAACCGCGATATCTTCCCAATCGACATTCGGCGTATTGCGCAGCCGGTAAGTTCGCAAAACACGGCCGCTTCGATTAACCAGATAAATTTCGGAGGAACTGCGCGAATCGTTATGCACCCAAAGCAATTCGGGATTTGAATGGCTGATTGCCAGGCCACTGATTTCGTTGTTTTTGGATGTCAAATTCACCGTATCATCCGATCCCGGCATTTCAAAATCACTGCAAGGCAAATCCGCTGAAGCAACAGAAGGCCATAAAATACATGCAGAAGCAGCACAACAGACTAACGATAACAAGCTGCGTCGCATAAATCCTCCACAACAATATTAAAGGTTATTCTAACGGGTGTAAATTCCTTACCAAGACTTCACTGCACATTCTGATGATACCTTATGGGGGCACATCCCCCAAACGCGGCTACCTCGCCATGAGACGTGTCACGACACGTCTCTACAGCTCGGTACGCCGCGCCCCCTGCATCGCTATTGGCTGTGCCAATACGCGATGCGATCGCTTCCTTCAAACGTTATTGCTGTCTGCGGCGACGGCGTGCGATCCAAAGGCCAGCCAGCCCAAGCATCCATAATGCGCCGATGCCAGTGATTTCCGGATTCGGCATCACCGTGGCGCTGCATGAATCGCCGCCCGATTTACCTTTCGAATCCGATTCCGACGAATTTCCCGGATTACCGCTTGACGATCCGGGTTCAACGCAGGCATCGTGGGCATCCGATGGCACCAGATTATCCGCACATGCGTTCACAACACAGTGTTTATCACGGCATTCACCACTCTGCCAATGCGCAATACTGCTGTTGCACTGAACATCGTGAGCGCCGCAATGTTCCACTGCATCCGATTCACAGCTTTCGCCGAATAAATGCGCATTATCCGGGCAAATGCACGCATCGGATGATTGTGATGGTTCGAAACCATTCGCACACGCAGTCACGACACAATGTTTTTCCTGGCATTCGCCGCTTTGCCAATTCTGGATTTCTCCGGCACATGAAGTGCCATGTGTACCGCAGTTGTCCACAGAATCCGCTTCACACCCATCACCGACGCGATGGTGTGTTTGTGGCGAACAGATGCAGGCGCTGGAATCTTCGGATGGCACAAAGCCATTCGCGCATTCGGTCACAGCACAGTGTTTTTCACGGCATTCGCCGTTTTGCCAATTCTGGATTTCGCTGGCACATGAAGTGCCATGTGTACCGCAATTATCAACAGAATCCGCTTCACACGATCCGCTGTATAAATGCGCATTATTCGAACATACACAGGATTTCCCATCTGACGAAGGCACATACCCGTTTTCACACTCGGACACATGGCATGTCTTTGACCAACAGGAGCCATCATGCCAGTTTGCAATCTGAGATTTGCAGTTGACATCGTGTGTTCCACAATGGAACCAGCTATCATATTCACATGATTCGTCGTATTCGTGGTACGATGAAGCTATACAGCCATAGATGGGATCGGGTTCGGGCTCAAACGCAGGAATCGGATCGGGAACAACCATGGGCGCAGGTTCGCTATAAGCTTCGTTTGGCTCACATAAGAAAAAGTTCATCGAAGCCGCCCCCATGCCGGTTTCTTCCCCTGCGGTGATGATGGATTTGCCATCGGTATCGTATGTCACCGATTCGCCCTGTAATTCTCTTGTCTCAAATCGCTGGGCCGGATGCGCAAATGCCTCGGCAATGTCGTTATTGTAAGCCGTCAAATCGTATTCATAGATCAGGCCGTAAGTGCGAACCAAAAATCGTTGCCCGTCGGGAGAGAAATCGGCACCTGTCGTGGCATTAAACAATGCCTGAAGCACCAAAAACAGCGCACAGCTGTCGCAATTGAATTTGTTATAGGACGCCAGCAATGTGAGTTCACCAGCATGTTCCCCGCCACGGGTCATCTGATAAAGCCTTTGAATGCCACCTTCGGAATGTTTCGAAACGATATAAACGTCGCCACTCCCCGGTTTGACCATAATGGATTCGGAATCGGGATTGGCTAAATCCGCGGATTCGCTCGATTCGGGATACTTGACTTGCCATGTATGCAAGATATCCACTTTGATATTGGTTTCGGATGGACTGGTTACATCAGAGACATCTGGCTCAACGACGGACAGTACGCGCAGATTCTTGCGATTAAAACTGTTGTTCCCCGTATCACCGATATAAATACAGCTTTGTTCCCCCCATGGTTCGCAGGGACCAACAGCCAAATCTTCCCAATCGATGTTGGGCGTATTGCGCAACCGGTAAGTTCGCATCACCTCACCGCTGCGATTGATTAGATATAATTCAGGCTCACTGCAGGAATCGGTAAGTGCCCATAAATAATCAGGGTTTGAATGGCTCACGGCCAAACCGCTGATTTCCTCAAGTTGGGATGACAGTGTCACAGAAACATCGGGTGAACTGTAATCTTTACATGGCAATTCTGCACTGGCAACAGACGGATAAAGGATACATGCAGCAATTGCAAAAAGAACGAATGACGAATATTTGCGTTTCATAAAACCTCCAGAAACATCCTCATCTCAATCAGATGTCGTCAAACCAACGATATTTCTGGCAGAATATTCGAGCAAATACAAGGACTTATTGCTGCAATGGCACCGTAACTGTTCAGCGTATGTTTGATTTTATACGTGAGATGAGTATCAGCCAAAGCCAAATCATACGGCCGCAGGCCGTCGTGATAAGCTAAAGCATTCCCCGACAACACGACGTTGTCGGGGCGACGCTACAACGCCATGGAGGGCGTTTTAGCGCCGCACTAAAGATTGACTTGAACCCGCCGGGGCTCCGGGGGCGGGCCCCCGGGCGCGCGGGGGCCCGAGATGAGCACCGTCCGGTGAACG
>JAEEGL013002408.1_pt1 | contig 14707 bp, 12 predicted proteins | sample 9134231 | NCBI WGS metagenome assembly JAEEGL01 (sample SAMN16246548, study PRJNA631951) | gut metagenome | biome: gut microbiome; feature: rumen; material: fiber-attached | host: Bos | place: Iran: Karaj | collected 2018-10 | reverse complement strand
TGCTTTAGATTTTTCTGGATTTTGAAAAACTTCTGGAGATAATGATTCTTCTCTTAGTGATTCATATTTAGCGATAATTTTCTCTAATTTATCTAGCATAATCTGACTGAGTAAATAAATTTTCTTTTCAGAATTTTACGGAGCTAATTTTATTGAAAAGGAGAGAGCTTTCAAGTGTATTTAGTTGTGATTTTTTTGCATTTTTTCTGTTTGTTGTGTATAATGTATTGTATCTTTATTTTACAATATTTGTAATATGTGGAAAATTAATAAAGAAAGGTTAGCATCTTGATTGAAAGTGGGAATTATTTTATTTGGTTTGTTGTTTTGAATCTTTTTTGTTTTCTTTGGAATTCCTTTAAGTGTAATAGAAAATGAAAAGATTTTACATATTTATATCCCTTCTGTTATATTGGTTATTTTATTACCAGTTTTTGTGATTCTTTATTATTCATGTATCGCATATAAAAATAATAAACCAAAATATATTGATTGAAAATATGTTTGGAAAGATTGACGTGTTTATGAGTGAGATTGGGAGAATGGTAAAGCTAATTGAAAATGAAAGTTAACAAGGACAGATTGATCGCACTATGAATGAGAGTTTAAAGATTGAATGTTCTCATGAAAATGAAAAAAAATGTTCGGTAATCAATGATATTATGAATGAGAATTTAAAAATTGAAAGCCACATTGAATGTGAATTATTAAAATGATAAATTGATATTATTATGAATGAGAATTTTTTGAGTGAAAAATAAAATGAAAATTTAAGAAACAAATTTTAAGTAATTGAGATATTATTGAGTGAGATTTTAAAGATGATAAAATTAGTGGGATTGAATGAGTATGAAAAAGAGTAATATCTTGATATATATTTGAATGAACATTTGAAAAGTGAGTACTTAATTGAGAATGAAAATTAACTACTCCTGATTGAGAAGTCTTCGTATGAACTTTCGATAATTTAGAGTTTAAAAAATGAAAGAAGATATCAAAAAATTGAGAATATGTGGAGTGAGATTGGATTAATTGACACTTAACGTGAAAGGCTAAATATTATTTTAAAGATGGCTCATATTATGAATGAGAATATTTAAATACATGATGGCAGTGAATTTGAACGTACGTAACTAAAAAGTGAGATAAATATCCAACAGAGTTTCCTTATAAAATTATAAATGATTTTCTATCTTGTTATCTTTCAAAAATTAAAGAAATTGATTGAAATTTAAAATATATTCCTAAAAGTGAAAAAGAAAAAACTGAAGAAAAAAATATGCATTTAAAAATTTTGGAGGAATGAACATCGTTACAAAAAGAGATAGCTAGATTAGATTTAGAAGAGTATGAAAAGGTAGAAACGCTCCAAGCTTTCATAAAAAGAGATAAATCAATTCAAAACATATTGAAATTTCATAAAGATTCACTTAAAATCCAAGAAGAATGACATGAAAAATTTAGAAAACTTATCGAAAAATATCATATTAAAATTGAAGAAAAGTCTTCATATTATACATATTGACAATATTTTAATAAGTTAAAGTGAATGTACGTTGAATGATGTGATATCACTCTATTATGTATCAAAATTAATGAATTTTTAAATCCAAAAAATATTTTAGATTTTGTTACTAAAAGAGAGAAAAAAAATAAAGAATGGGTGATTTTGATAGATGAATTTTCTGAAAAATATAAATTATATATACAGACATGTCTTGATTGGCGTGAATATGAAAAGAAATTCTGGAATCATAATTTTAAACCAACTAAGGAGAAAAAACACGACAAAACAAAAAATCAGAATCGTCCAATTTGAAAAGACTAAAAAATAACACGATAATTATATCGAGGGAATTGGAAAAGATAAGCAAAATTCTGATACTTCTTGGTGAATCTTATTCAGAATATTTTCATCATTTCTATTTTGGATTGCTTCATGTATAAATGATGCAATTTTCTTTGTGTCATCTTCCTTTACTCATCTGGTAGTCATAGCTTGTATTCAGATTCTTAGTCCAGATGGATTAAATGGAGGATTTGGATCATCAGGAATTGTAGACTTCGATGTAGAAATTCAAACCTTATCTAATACTTTTTCAATATCTCATCATGTAAAGCTTTCATTAGAAAAATCCATAATTATCATATGATTATCTGTTCCTCAAGTCACTAATTTATATCCGTATTCTAGCATCTCTTCAGCTAAAACTTTTGCGTTCATTAGCGTTTGATGAGCATAATCTTTAAACTCAGAAGTCTGAGTTTCTCCTAGTGCCACTGCTATTCATGCGATAGTATTCATATGAGGCCCACCTTGCATTCATGGAAAAACAGCTCTATCTATTCTTGTTGGTAGATTCTCAATGGTATCTTCAGGCTTTTTGAGTGGATTGGAAACTATTCATTTAGAAAGAATCAAAGCTCCACGAGGTCAGCGAAGTGATTTATGAGTAGTAGTCATCATCGCATGAAAACCATAATCAAACGGATTTTTTAATTCTCATGCAGCAATAAATCCTCAAATATGAGATAAATCAGCATACATAATTGCTCAAACTTTTTTTCATATTTCAGCAAATTTTGCATAATCAAGCTCTCTTGGATATGCAGAAAATCCCGCAAGAATTACTTTTGGTTTATATTCAAGTGCAAGTTTTTCCAATTCATCAAAGTCTATACGTCAATCTGATTTAGTCTTATAACGCTGGAAATTGAAAACTTTCGAAAAAAATGTTACGGGTGCTCAATGAGTGAGATGTCCTCAGTGAGATAAATCCATTCAAAGAATCGTATCTCCAGGCTCCATTACTGCAGTATAGAAACACAAATTTGCAGCTGCTCATGAAAGAGCCTGAACATTTGCATGATCAGATTTGAATAAAATTTTTGCCCTATCAATAGCAAGTTGTTCTATTATATCAGTATTTTCCTGTCATCAGTAATATCTCTTTCATGGGAATCATTCAGCATATTTATTAGCAAAAACTGATGACTGAGCTTCTAAAACTTGCTTAGACTGATAATTTTCGCTTGCTATCAATTCCATTCATGATGATTGTCTTTTTTCTTCAGATATAATGGATTGATATACCTGGGAATCTATTATCGTTGACATAGAGACTTATTTTATAATTAAAATCTAAATCATTTTATATGATTTGATAAAATTTATGCAACAAAAAATATATAATTTTAATGAAATTATTTAAAATAACGGATATTGGGATAAAAATTGAGAAAATTTATAAACATAAATATTTAAATATTTTACATTTCTATAACTTGTTTTTATGATTGATTATACGTAGTTGGATTTTTTTGTTGATTTGATATATTATATATTACATCCGGATATATACATGCTAATAAACCTCTGCAGCCATTTCTTACTCTCTATTTTCTCTCCCCTAGCTTTAGCACTAAGTATTCCAAAGATAAAATCTAATACTAGCACTACTGAAATAATAATCAGTCTCTATCCACTCATTCAGAAGTAGCCTAAGATTTCAGCTATTCCTACTCATCAAGCTACTCATACAAGTAGTCATTCTCACTCAGTCATTAGTTAATAATTAGGAAATAAATTTGACTTGACTTTAGTTTAGATTTTTATATCTATTATAGCACGTTAAAGTTTTTCTTTAAAAGCCGTTTTGAACAGCCACCGTTGTGAAACGGTGGCTTTGCTTAATCAGATTTTTATTCGCTTGTACTCTTATACTTAGCATATAAAGGTAAGTTCAAAATACTTCACTCAACTGTTATTTTTTTGTATAATTAGACTTTTTATATTAAATATTTTACTGTAATTTATTGTATACCAAAAAATAAAATAATTACTTATTTTATATTATATAAAACTTAAATAGAAACTTGAAAATTATATAAAATATTTATCTGTTTATCACAAAAACATCTACATATTTAAACACAAAAAATTTTTTATCTATATTTATATATTACCAATTTATGGTAAAAAACCATAAAAAGTCAAAACTTCTTAGTTTTGAATAAAAACTTTGATGAGAAAAATCTAGCATTATAACTATAATAAATGCAAAACTATATACATATAATTATATCTTAAAATTTATGCCCAAAAATTTGCAAAATAATTTTTTTTGTATAAAATTAGATTACATAAATCTCTTAGTGAAATCAACTCACTGTGAGTATACAATTTATTCTTTAATTATTATTACACATGAAGATGAAAAAATTATTAGTTTGAGCATTTCTATGAATGTTCGCTTTAGCTTGAGTTGCAGTTTTGCCTAATATGGCTAACGCACAAACAAGTGATTCAACTACTGATTGGTCAAATCCAAGCGGTGAAAGGAATTTATTAGATAGTAATCAAAGTTTAACAGGAGCAGCAGCTCTTGATACAGTTAAAAATGTTATCAACTGGATTTTATGAATCCTTGCAACGGTAGCTTTAGTTATGTGTCTATATGGAGGATTTAAGATGGTGACATCAGCTGGAGATGAAAAGAAATATTGAGAATGAGTTAAAGTGCTTAAGTATGCTGCAATTTGATTAGCTATCATATGATTATCTTGGATGATAGTGAGTGTTATCTTCTGGTTTGTATGAACACTATCATGAGGTAATGATACTCAAAATTCAGGTGTAGAGACTTCAAGTGTAACACCAGTGGACTGAAATTAATTTATTATAATCATAAAATGAGGAAAAAAATCGGATGTATTTATAACTGTATTCTTGCATCGGTATGAGTGCTTATTTTATGAATGTCTTTGATGCCTATAAATACTGTAATGGCAGATGAAGATTGTAATAGATTCTGAGCTAAATGTTATGTAGAGGATATAAATACTATTCATACTGGAGATGATAGTGTAAATGCAGGTCTATTAGATACAATTAGAAATGCAATAAATTGGGTTTTATGAATCCTTGCAACAGTAGCACTTTGTATATGTATGTATTGAGGTTTTAAGATGCTCACATCATGAGGTGATAGTAAATGATATGATGCATGACTAAAAGTTCTTAAGAATGCAGCTATATGATTAGCAATAATATGATTATCTTGGATGATAGTAAGTGTGGTATTTTGGTTTGTCGAAACTTTGTCTTGATGAAATCAAACACAAGTTTCACCAGTTCCTTAAACAACTTAGTATTATAATAAAAAAATAAAAGACTGAGTTCGAAGACTTGGTCTTTTTTTTAATCCATGCTTGAATTTTATACAAGGAACGTTACATTCAAATCAGATTTTTTTGGAAATTATCTTAGATACATGAAGTACCAATTATTAAATGAATCATATGAAAAAACTCTGATTGAAAGATTATTAGAAATCAGACAAATTACATCAGATGCTGATGCTTTTTTTGAGCCAACATTAAATCATACTTGGATAAATCCATTCAAAATCGAAGGAATGGATAAAGCAGTAAGTCATGTTGTGAATTCTCTGAAAAAGAAAGAAAAGATTATGATATTTGGAGATTATGATGTAGATTGAATTACCGCTAGTTATTGCTTGTACAAGTTCTTTCGTTATTTTTTGCAGTATTCTAATGTAAGCATAATGTACCCAAATAGACAAAAAGATGGGTATTGACTCAGAAATTATCATTTAGACGAGATGAAATCTAAGTGAGTTCAGCTAGTTATTACTGTAGATAATTGAATTACTTCTATAGATGAAGCTAAATATGCTAAAGAAATCTGAATAGATTTATTGATAACAGATCATCACCAACCGCTTAATGAATTGCCTGATGCTGTTGCAGTTCTCAATCAAAACTGTTCACCTGACTATTCATTCAAATGATTAGCTTGAGTTGGAGTGGCATTCAAACTGATTGTAGCGATTTTATCTAAATGTAGTAATTTAGCAAACGAAAGGAAAAATCAGATTTTTAATTATTTTTTGCCTATAGTAGCTATATGAACGGTAGCAGATGTGGTTCCATTATTATGAGAAAATCGTTTTATAGTGAAGAGATGACTTGAACTTATGAATCGTCATCCAGATGGATTGCCTAAGTGTTTACAAGGATTTCTATCCTATTTAAATATAAAATCACAAATAGATACATATCATATTTGATTTGTTATCTGACCGAGAATTAATGCATGATGAAGAATTCAGTCACCGTACGATAGTTTAAATGTTTTTTTACATGATGGTGATGATCAGATAGAGTTTTTACAAAAAATGGATGCAATAAATCAAGAAAGGAAGAAATTACAGGAAGAATGATTGAAAATTGCAGAAAAATTGATTGATGTGAATTCTCCGATTTTAATTGCTGAAAGTGAAGATTTTCATGAATGAGTAATTTGAATTATTGCTGGAAGATTGACAGAAAAATATAATAAACCATCAATAGTTTTTAAACCAGATAAAGAGAAATCGACAGCTTCTGCTAGTCTAAGAGGACCAGATTATTTTAGCATAATAGATATGCTCAAAGATAATTCAGATATTTTGGAACGCTTCTGATGACATAAGTGAGCATGATGATTGACTGTAAAATTAGAAAATTTAGATAAATTGAATAAAAAGTTACAATCATATTGCAAAAGAGTTATAAAAGAATCTGATTTAGAAAAGGTTTTATTCGTTGATACAAAAATTTTACCTCAAGAGCGAACGAATTGAAATTTTAAATTTTTGGAAAAATTTGAGCCATTCGGAGAATGTAATGAAGAACCGTTATTTTTATTCGAAAACTTACAGATTCAAAAAGTTGAAAAGGTTTGAAAAAATGGAACAGCTCATATGAAACTTTATGCACATCGATGAAATCAATTATTACACCTATTGTTTCGATGAAAGGGGAGTCAGTCAGATTTAATTTCTGATGAAATTTCAGTAATTTGAAAAATAAGGAGAGATACATTTAACTGAGGCTATTTTGTAGATTGATGTGCAATTATTGAAAACTGAAAGATTATAGATATTTAATAATTTTTTATAATTGCTTTATTATTTTCCAAAGATCATAAATCGATTGTCCATATTCAATCAAATTGGTTATATTTTTCTTTTAAAATGTTGTATTTAGCTATTTGTAAGTTCCGCTGTTCTTCGATTGTTCATCATTTTGGAAAATTAAAATACAAAGTCTTATCATCATTAGTAAAGATTGCAAATCTAGTAGATCCAACTAAATAAACAAAACGTTTCATATTTGGAAATGTTTCATGAGCTAGCTGCAAAATTTCTATCATATTAGGCAGATTGATATCAAAGAAGAATCAGCTTAAATTGTTTGTTCATGATAAATACATAGGAGTCTCTATGGTAAATAGTTGTTCTGGATCAGGATTATCTTCAGTAGGAATTCTGATTCATAATAACATTCATTCCTTTAGTTGAACATATGTTGTTTCATCCCATACAGCATATTTTTTATCGTTTAGCTGTATTAATATTTTGGGTTCATAATATTGTAATTGAATTCACAAAGTTCCTCATTGTTCATCTTCATTTGCGGCTGTTTTTATAGGAAATGGTATTTGAATGGATTGTATATTTTCTATAGGTAATTCCAAAGGAAATCTAAGTCAAATCGTAATCATATTAGCATTTTCACCAGTAGTAACCTCATTTACATCTTTTCATTCCAATTGAAATTCTATAGCTCAAACAAAAGGAAATTTTTTCTGAATCTTTTCCAAAATAGCATTTTTATGTGAAGATAATACAAAATAATTTTGTCATTTAACTTCATTAGAAATCAGATTAAAAAGCTCAATATCTTGATATGTAGCCAAAGTATCTTCAGAAAATTTTACTTGCATAATTTTCTGTCATTGCTGAAAAAATAATGATTTCACAAAAAAAAGAACACTAATTATAATTAATAGAACAGATAAAGCTCATCGAGAGAGAATACGTTTAATCATTGGATTAATCGTAATCACGGGGATGGTTATACCAGATCTATTCAACATCTTGATAAAAGATTGTTTACGTTTTTTACGAGAAAACGTTCTTTGACTAACTATTCCTCTAGACATATCGTATGTAATAGAATACAAAAGTTAAAACAACTCAGAATATGAATCCTCACATTACTTCTATTGGAGTATGTCAGAGTCTTTCTTTTAATTTTGATTTTTTTGGTTGAGTCATTAAGAAGTTTTCTTGAAGATCTCTTCTAATAGCATTTAAATATTCTGCATGTTTTCATGTTTGATATCTTACATTCATAGCATCATAAGCAAATAGCATAGAAAAAGTTAAGGCAATTCCAAAAGAGACACTCCAAATTCCATCAATCAATAATGCCAAAAGTGTTATACTAGTAGCCACTCATGTATGAAATGATGGAAATCATCAAGAAATAAAAATATGGTTGAAACATACTCTTTTTTCAACTATAGAATCGATAATTATTTTTATAAATTGAATAATTACTCCCACCAAAAGGACGATAAATATAGGAGGAATGTGTTCTGGAAGTAAATAAACAAAATTATTTCGTGATTCAACTATATAACTTCGCATATTTTCTCAAAAAAGAATAAATTAATCTTACCAATAATCTTTTGATAGTGAATTTGATTACAAAAGCAATAATATTGCTATCTAACCAAAATAAATCATTCAATATTAGTAAATTGAGTTTCTCATTCTCTAGTTTCTTCCAATCCAAAACAATTAATTATTATTTTATAATCCTGTTCTATTAATTCCAAAGCAGGTTTTTCTAAAATTGATTTTTCTTCGTCGGTTAAGTCTGATTTTGCATAAATATCAGCTTTTTCTTTGAGTTGTTCTATATAATTAGATAAATCGACTTTATATTTTTGGTTATCTATTTGTAAATCTAGAGTGAAATCATCGAAACTACCGTAAGATTTTGTAAAGTATAATATTTTTGAATATCATGTTACATCGATAGATTGCTGAGTTCTTCCATATTGTCTAAAATCTCGATATTTATATGTAGGGTAGTAATTATCATAATCACTATTTACACCCAAAAATTCTCTTATTTTAGAACGAGAATGCCAATAAGAATCTTCATATTCAAAATTTATTATTTTATTTATAATTTTATCTTTATTATAATTCTCAACCAATCAATCAAGTGCTCAAACAATTAAATTACTAGATTCTTTATCCATATCTTTTAAATCTCATTCATTTAGTGGAAGTGAAATGTTTTCTTTGGATAGTAAAGTCTCAAGTCTATTTACTTGAGAATTGAACGAAATATGATTCACATTTATAATTCGTCAATAAATAGCTAAAAATCATAAAATACTAAGTGTAGAGATAAATGAAAGTAATCTTTTATTTGGAAATATAAGGGATAAAGCTGAAAAAATAATGATAAATGCAATAATATAACATACAAAACATCTATTTATGGTGATTCAATACTGATTGATCCTCTTCACAATAGCACAAATCATCATAAAAGCAATGAGAATGAAACTGATAAATAAAACTTTATTTATAATTTCATGAATGTTTGTTTTGTCGGGATAAATTAGATAAGAACTAATTACTCATAAAGAGAAATATCAAATTCCTAGTCGAACAATAATTCATTTTGGTCGGACTCATGTAATGAGAATTTTAATCCCATATGCACCAAATATTGCTAAGTAAATTAGAGCGAGAGGCAAAAAAATGAAAGATCAGAAAATTTTTCTCAAACGAGAAGGTTGAATTTTAAAACCAGATTTTTCATTTATGTCTTCAGTGAGAGTAAGATAATAATTAAATACAAAAGAACCGGCAAGAAGAATTTCAGATATTAATCCAATATCAGCATATAAATCTCAATCGATATAAATATCAAAAAGTGCTTCGATTGAAGCAAGAGCTCCAGAAATTCATCATCGAACTATACTTCACGCTATGAATCCAAAAATAATAGATACAAACAAACTAGACCAAGAAAATCGGATTTTTTCTTCTTGTTTATCAAATAAAGAAACGATTACCAAAATTCAAAGTAATGCTAATGGAATAATTCATATATAAAGTAATCACTCAGAATAAGTTATATTATTAAAATTAATATTGCATAACAATATATAATATATTCCTCATATTATAATAGATCAAATCTGAAAAATTCGATTTAATGTGTTTTTTTTCTTTAAATTGCTGTGAACGAGAAATAATGGTCCATAACAGCTTAATATGAATGATAAAATTGTGGCAAATACAATTTCTCCAGAATCTAAATCAATAAATCATTCCACTTCTCAGATTCATAAAATGGTTCAGAATAATAATAAAATATGAGAAATTGGAAAAGTTTTTATCGCATTTGTCCAATTTCAAAACAATTTTTTTAGTTTCATTTTTTATGAAAATTAATGTAAAAACCTATCACTATTATATTAAAAATATTTTGCTCTATTGCTAGAGTATTTACTTTATTATTTCAGCCCAATCGTTAGTTTCCAATCAAAATTTACTTCATTCTTCTTCATATAAATGAAAATCAAACTCAAATTTATCATTAGTTCTAATTCTGACATTTTCAATTATTTTTCACTCATTTCAGGGAGTTCTTAATTTTACAATTTGGTTATTTTTAAATCAAAAAATTTTAGCATCAGCTACACTCATGTGAATATGTTTTTCTGCGATAATTACACAGTTATTTAGATAAATTTTTCATTTTGGTCCAATCAGTGTTATAGGTTCAGCTTTTTTTAATTCTCATGATTTTGTTTCTACTGCATTGATTCACAAAATTCCATTATCTGATGGAGAGATTTCGACTTGAGTAAATTTTCTAAATGGCATAATTATATCTATATCTTCAATCTTTCAATTTGGTCATTTAATAGTTAGTTTCTCTTTGGTGAAATATTCTCATGGTTGAGTAAACTGCTTTTCAATTTCAAAAACATATCACTTTCCAAATAATTTTTCTGCATCTATTTGGGCTAAATGGATATGTTTTGATTGAATATAAACAGGAACTCTCATACTAATTTTTGCTATAAAATCTGATTTCTCAATCTGTGATAATTTCAGCTTCATCTCCAGTCTTTAGTTTTGCAGCATTTCATTCTTCAGTGTCTATGTGTGTATCCAATTTTGATGTATCAGTCACACGTACTACTACTTCATCAAAAATTAAACCTCTTTCCCCTCAGCATTTAATTTTTACGATTTGATTATTTTGTACTCCGTAGGCTTCAGCATCTGCTGGTAACATGTGGATATGTCTTTTTGCAATTATTGTTCATTCTTCTATTGTGATTTCATTTCCATTAGGTGCGATGATAGTAATTCATGCCGATCATTTCAAATCACCAGAAAGTCTGATTGGGGCCATTACTCATAATTTAAATTGATCGGCCATAAGTATTTCTACTTGAGTTTGAGGTCTGTATGGTCCAAGAATCCTAACTTTTTCTATCTGTCATTTAGGTCATTTCAAAATTACACATTCTTCAGCAGCATATTGTCATGGCTGAGAAAGATCATTTTTTTTGGTTAACTCAAATCATTCTCAAAATAGAATTTCAGCATCAGCTTTGGATAGGTGGATATGTCTATTAGAAATTCAAATAGGTACTTGCATAATATTTATTTGTTAAAATTTAAAAATTGTGTGTAGAATATATGTTTAATGTGATTTTTTTCAAGTGAGAAAACCTTTGCAAATTTTATGCGGATTGGTAAAATATATTTCATAATATTTTATTATTTATAGATAATAATTAAATGATCCAAAATCTAATGTATGAATTTGCAGAGCTTATAGCTCCAAATCTTTGAGTTTCAGTTGATGAAGTAGTATCAGATATAGTTATAGCTCCAGATAATGTAAAATGAGATTTTGCATTTCCATGTTTTAAACGAGCTAAAACTTTATTAAAAAATCCAGTTCAGATAAGTAGTGAAATCGTAAGTAAGATTCAGCATTCAGATCCTTTTTCTGAAATTATTTCAGTTTGACCATATGTAAATGCAGTGCTAAATTCTAAAGCCTTTGCAAAAAATGTAATCGAAAAAGTAGAAAAAGAAAAAGCTGATTTTGGAAGAGGAGAGTCTACATGAAGACAATTTGTATTGGAATGATGGCAGCCAAATACTCATAAAGCAATCCATATCTGACATATTAGAAATATTTTGGTAAGTGAGGCTAATGCTAGAATTTTGAGATACGCGTGAAATGATGTAGTAAAATGCTCTTATCCGTGAGATATTTGATCACATGTAGCTAAATGGATTTGGTATTATACAAAATTTTATCAATGAGAAATGCCAAAGGAAAACTTTTCAAAATGGGTTGGAATTTTGTATACAGAAGCTACGAGAAAAGTTGATGAAAATCCTGATGTATATAAAGCAGAAATTTGAGATTTACAGAAAAATTTAGAGGATTGAGATCCAGAGTTAGTAAAAATTTGGAAAGAAACTAGAGAATTATGTTTACAAGATATGAAAAATATTTTTGAGGAACTTTGAAGTGGTGAAATAGATAAATGGTATTATGAAAGTGAAGTTGAAAAACCAGCAGTTGAATTGGTTCGTAAATTTCAGGCTGAGTGAAAAGCTGTGATTTCTCAGTGAGCTCTAGCTATAAATTTAGAAGAATATAATTTATGACGATTTTTGCTTCTCAAGTCAAATTGAGCATGTTTGTATTCAACCAAAGATATTTGATTAGCATTTAGAAAACAAGCAGATTATCCAAACTATTTTAAATCACTATACATAGTTTGATCGGAACAAGAGTATTATTTTTCTCAGCTTTTCAAAACTTTGGAAATTATGTGAATTAGTCATGATAAATTGCAACATATTTCCTACGGACTAGTGGATTTGAAAGAATGAAAGATGTCTTCTCGTGCCTGAAATGTAATTCTTTATGAAGATTTTCGTGATCAATTATTAGAAAAAGCTGAATCAATGGTGGCAGATAGAGATATCCCAGCGGAGGAAAAGAAACAAACTGCGAGAAAAATAGCATTCTGAGCAATGAAATTTGGAATGCTTTTGCAGGATAGTGAGAAAAAAATTATTTTTGATCAACAAACAGCACTTTCATTTGAATGAGAAACTTGACCATATCTTCAATATACGACAGCGAGAATGTCTTCTATCCTCAGAAAAAATACGCGAGATCTTAACTGAAATATTGACTATAGTTTACTTAATAGTGATGAAGAAAAAACTTTATTATTAAAGTTGGCCTCATTTTCACAGGAAGTTCAAAAAGCTGCAAATGAATATAAACCAAACTATGTAGCTAGACGATGCTTGGATATAGCTCAGCTTTTCAATTCATATTATCATAATCATAAAATTATCGATGAGTCAAATGTAGAACTAAGTAAGGCTCGTTTACATTTGCTTCAGTCTATCCTTCAAGTAATGAAAAATGCATTGAATCTTCTCGGAATCGATGCAGTAGAAAGTATGTAATGGTAAAAATATGTTTTATAACTAATGTTTTTTGTGTATATTAAATTTTAATAAAAGTTTTTGTTTAAAAGTATTGACAAAAAATACCTTTTACGTATATTGTAAAAGTTTTTCCAAGTTTTTTTACCGGTTATTATAATATAAATATGTTTGAAAGCGGTTGATGAATCGAGAGCTTAGTACCAAAACCAAATAAAGGAATAACTACATTGTTATTAGCTATAGTGCTTATGGGTTGACAAGTAGGTTGTAATTCTAGTAATAAAGAAGAGTCATCAAAACCTAAAAGTCAGGAAAGTTTAACATCATCAGTGTTAACACCATCAGTTTTAGAGCAACAAAAAGGAAATTTAGGGTTCTACGTCGTAAGTCAAGAACCCCCATATAAACAGGGAAATACAAAAACAATTAAGACTTATAATTCTGATGGCTCATATGCTATAGAAGAAATTAGGAACTCCACAACTGTAACAGAATGATATAATTGACCTACATATTATAATTATACACATTATGATCAAAATGGAAAAGAAATATATTCTATATCTGAATTATGACCTAGAATAGGAGAAACATGTGATTCCATTAAAATAAATGAAGAAAATAGAAATGCAGTTCATGTAACTATTGGTAATCCAGATGATGGTTATATTTTTGATGAAGTATGCTCTTGAATACCTGAACGTTATTTAGTTGGTGATAAAATGTGTTATATTGCACCACGTTGAAAAACATCGACGATAATTTTATGAGATAGAGTTTTAGAAACAGGATACTCCCATATAGCTAATGTACAGGAATATGATGGTAATATTGTGTATATTTGATGGAATGATTGAAATAAAAAGGTAATCGTAGTGGTAGGTGAAAATGGTAATGCTAAAAAAACTGAAGTAACAGAACCCGAATTACCCACTAGTGATACTAGTTTGCTTCCTTATGTGGGTCTTTAGTAAAATATGTAAAAGTTTGAAACTTTATATGATTAACACTAAATTTTTACAAAATACTTGACAATTGTGTTTATTTTATTACAATAAAATATAGTATATTTTTTATATTTAGAAAGCTACAAAATACCTAACTCTTTAGAAAAGATATCTTTTGAGGAAAGAATTGGAGATGTAAAAACTATCTTGGGGTATCTAGAAATGTTAAAAAATCCTAACAAAGAAGAAATATCAAAAGAAAATCAAGACAAATTTTATAAATTAATTGAAAAATATAATAATCTTTTTAAAGAAGATAATGAAGAACATAAAGAAGATAATAATATTGTTACCGATAGTTCCACTTTTGAT
>JAEEGL011801073.1_pt1 | contig 14707 bp, 8 predicted proteins | sample 9134231 | NCBI WGS metagenome assembly JAEEGL01 (sample SAMN16246548, study PRJNA631951) | gut metagenome | biome: gut microbiome; feature: rumen; material: fiber-attached | host: Bos | place: Iran: Karaj | collected 2018-10 | reverse complement strand
CCAGAATGCCGCCGCAGTCCCTTCGTTCGTTTTCAAGGCCGCCGAGGGTACAACCCTTACGTGTCTTCCGTCTGAACTTCTCAATGACGGGAACGGAGCCAAGAGCAGGGGGATGGACGGACCGGAAGGCAGCACTCACCGCCTCAATCTGCGTATCCCCGACCAGGGGATGAGACTGGTATACACCTTCGCCGGGAAAGGCTCGGATGAGGAGTATTATCCTCACTGCACTTTCTTCGGCTACAGACTGGTTTCGATAACGGCAACTGGCGACGTGACCATAAAGAAAATAGAGTCAATTCCTGTTTCCTCAATTGCCGAGAATCTCGAAACCGGAACGATTTCTACCGGAAATGAACTTGTGAACAAACTCATTTCCAACACTCTTTGGGGACAGCGCTCCAATTATCTCTCGGTTCCTACTGACTGTCCTCAGAGAAATGAGCGCCTTGGATGGACCGCCGATACGCAGGTCTTCACGGAGACCGGTTCGTTCTTCGCGAACACAGACAGATTCTTCCACAAATGGATGAGGGACATGAGAGACACCCAAACCGAATTGGGCGGATTGCCGGGAGTCGCTCCCCAGGCACAGTATGGTGCTACACCTGACAATATGATGAGGCTCGGTTGGGCAGATGCAGGTGTGATCGTCCCGTGGACAGTATGGAAGCAGTTCGGAGACAAGTCGATCATTGATGAGAACTGGGCGTCAATGGAGAAGTTCATGGACCATGTGAACGATACGAAGTATGACCATAATGCTTTGAGCAAGGAGAACGGAAACTACCAATGGGCGGACTGGCTCAGCTATGAACCGCTGGAGAGTTGCGGAGGCGGAGCTTTTACCACGGACGCTTCCGGAAGAAGAGCTCCTCTTAAGGATGCCGTTTCTTATTGGAACTACCTTGGTGCTTCTTATTGGGCGATCGATGCCGGAATGATGCTGGATATGGCCAAAGCGGCGGGGAAGGATACCGGGAAATATTCCAGGATGGTTGATCAAGCGAAAGCTTATCTCAAGAGCGCATTCCTCAACCCTGACGGAACGTTCAAAACGAGGATACTCAACACTATGCAGACGCCTGCCCTTTTCGCTCTGAAGAACAATCTTGTCGAAGGCAAAGCGAAAGAATCCATGCTGAAAAGGTTGAGAGACAACTTCACCGAGCACGGCAATTGTTTGCAGACAGGATTCCTGGGGACGTCCATCCTTATGCAGGTGCTTTCCGACAACGGAATGACGGACGTCGCATACGAGCTTCTTTTCCAGAGGAAGAATCCGAGCTGGCTTTATTCGATCGACAACGGAGCTACCACAATATGGGAGCGCTGGAACAGTTACATGATAGAGTACGGAATGGGCCCTCGCGGAATGAACAGCTTCAACCACTATGCTTACGGGTGTGTCTGCCAGTGGCTTTGGGAAACCGCTGCAGGAATAGCGGCGGATCCTGCTGATCCAGGATTCCGTCATATCATCATGAAACCAGTCCCCGACAAGAGGCTAGGACATCTTGATGCGAAGTATGAGTCCGCGGCCGGAACCATTTCAAGCTCCTGGAAGTACGAAGGTGGCAAATGGATATGGGAGTTCTCGATTCCCGAGGGCGCTACTGCAACAGTGACTCTTCCCGGAGAGAGGGAATCCAAGGATTACACCGCCGGGTCATACAAAGTGGAAATCTGATAGGACACTGTTTTTTCTTAGGGCTTTTGCCCATATGATCAACTGCAGGAATTGACATCAGCATTGTCGGTTCCTGCAGACTTGTCTTATACGGCCCAAGTGGCTCATTTTCCATTTCTTGAATCCGTTTTCAACACTGTTTCAGCCCTCTAAAACGATATAATTGAACTAAAACGAATAAGGTTTTGTTTTTTAAGTCCTCATTCCATACCTTTATCGCAGAGGGCTGTACGAGGGTGCTTCCGGGATCTTCTGTCCGAAGCGCATTCCAGTCTTGGGCCCGTGACAAGGCTTCGGCCAAAAAAACTATCTGCGCATGGATTCTTTTGACAAGTTCTACAGGGATTACGTTTCAAAGGTGAATGAAGCATCGGATGTGTTTGCACGTCCTCTTACTTTCGGGGAGAAGGTTCTTTTCGCGCATGTATATGACAATAAGGATCTTTCCGGAAGGATTGAAAGAGGGGCTTCATATATGAACTTCTCTCCCGACAGGGTGGCGATGCAGGATGCGACTGCGCAGATGGCTCTTCTGCAGTTCCTGAACGCAGGAAAAGGTAATGTGGCCGTGCCCGCTTCCGTCCATTGTGACCATCTTATTGTGGCGAAGGACGGGATTGAAAAGGATCTGCCTTCGGCTAAGGACGTCAACGGGGAAATCTACTCCTTCCTTCGTGACGTTTCCCTGAAATACGGTATCGACTTCTGGGGTCCCGGTGAAGGTATCATCCATCAGATCGTGCTTGAGAATTATGCCCTTCCTGGCGGAATGATGATCGGTACGGATTCCCACACGCCTAATGCCGGAGGACTCGGCATGGCGGCGATCGGAGTGGGAGGAGCGGATGCTGTGGATGTCCTTACAGCACAGCCATGGGAACTCAAGGTCCCCAAAATAGTCGGTGTCAAACTTTGCGGCAAGCTCTCCGGATGGGCTTCTCCCAAAGATGTGATCCTTACCATCCTTGAGAAGCTGACGGTGAAAGGCGGAACCAACAAGATATTCGAATACTTCGGTGAGGGCGTGACTTCCTTAAGCGCTACAGGTAGGGCAACTATCTGCAACATGGGTGCTGAACTTGGAGCCACCTTCTCGATATTCCCTTATGATGCGAATACAGGAGAGTATCTCCGTAAAACTGCAAGAGCTGCAGTCGCGGACCTCAGTGATTCGCTTTCGGGATATCTCAGAGCTGATGACGAAGTCTATCTTTCTCCTTCTTCATACTATGATGAGGTAATCGAAATCAACCTCAGTGAAATTGAGCCGCATCTGAACGGTCCCTTCACTCCTGATGCCGGACATGGTGTCTCATCAATGAAGGAGTTCCTTGAGGGCGGGGAAATCCCCCCCAAGGTAAGCGCCTGCCTGATCGGTTCCTGCACGAATTCAAGTTATGAGGACCTCAGCCGCGCTGCGTCAGTCCTTTCCCAGGCTCTCGGAAAGAATATCCCCATAAGGACGCAACTTCTTGTTAACCCGGGTTCGGAGCAGATTCTTTCAGTGTGCGAAGCGGACGGCATTATGGACGTCTTCAGGAAAGCCGGAGCGAAGGTCATGACATGCGCCTGCGGAGCATGCATCGGTCAGTGGTCAAGGTATTCCGATCCTTCACAGATGACTCCGAACTCCATTGTGACTTCTTTCAACAGGAACTTCCGTTCAAGGGCCGACTCCAATCCGAAGACTTACGCTTTCGTGGCTTCTCCGGAAATGGTCGCAGCTGTTGCAGTGTCCGGAAGGCTTGACTTCAATCCTGGTGTGGATACTGTCCTTGACTGCGAAGGGAAAGCCGTTCTCCTTGATCCTCCTGCAGGAAAAGTGTTCCCGGAGGGTTCAATAATAACTTGCCCCAAGGTGCATGACAGCCTTTCCAAAGAAGAACGGGATGAAATCTCCATTAGGATATCTCCGGATTCTAAGAGACTGCAGATACTTTCCCCTTTCCCTGCATGGGACGGGAAAGACCTCACCGGCCTACGTCTTCTCATCAAGACTGCGGGCAAGTGCACGACCGACCATATCAGCCAGGCAGGAAAATGGCTCCGTTTCAGAGGACACCTGGAGAACATCTCGGGAAACCTTCTCATGGGAGCGACCAACTGCTTCAATGGTGAGGCGGACAAGGTGAAGAACGCGCTCACCGGAGAATACGGCAGGGTCTCGGATACCGCTGCTTATTACAAGGGAAGGGGAGAGAGCTCCATCGTCGTGGCTGAAGAAAACTACGGAGAAGGCTCAAGCCGTGAGCATGCCGCTATGGAACCGCGTTTTCTCGGCGTGAAGGCCGTCCTTGTGAAAAGTTTCGCGAGAATACACGAGACGAACCTCAAAAAACAGGGCATGCTGGCCCTCACTTTCGCTGATTCCGCTGATTACGACAAAGTCCGTGAGGATGACATTATAGATATCGTCTCTCTGGAGGACTTTCGCCCCGGGAAACCCCTCACAGTGGTTTTAAGACATTCAGACGGGACCATCGAATCCATCCTTGCAAACCATTCATACAATGATCTCCAGATAGAATGGTTCAAGGCCGGCAGCGCTCTCAATTACCTCAAGAACAAAGAACTTGACAAATAAAAAACTGTTCCCATGAGCAAGATAAGAAAAGAAGGCGGACGCCTCATTGTCCCCGATGACCCCACCATACCTTTCATAACAGGTGATGGTGTCGGTTCGGAAATAACTCCCGTATGCAGGGCCGTGGTCGATGCCGCAGTGTCGCATGCATACGGACCCTCACGAAAGATAGACTGGATGGAAGTCGATGCAGGGGAGTCATCTTTCAACAAGAACGGATCATGGCTTCCTGGTGAGACCCTCCAGGCTTTCAAAGATTATCTTTTAGGCATCAAAGGTCCTCTCAAGACTCCTGTCGGAAAAGGGATACGTTCTCTGAATGTGGCTCTGCGCCAAGAACTGGACCTGTATGTGTGCCAAAGACCTGTAAGGTATTTCGAGGGAGTCAACTCGCCGGTCAAACATCCTGAGAGGGTTGACATGTGCGTGTTCCGTGAGAATACCGAGGACATTTATGCAGGTATCGAGTGGGCCTCGGGTACTCCTGAAGCGAAGAAGTTCGGAGCCTTCTTGAGAGATGAGATGGGTGTGAGCAAGGTGCGTTTCCCAGAAACTTCCGCATACGGAGTGAAACCCGTCTCAAAAGAGGGGACAAGGAGGCTTGTAAGGAGCGCTATCGAGTACGCCCTTTCGACTCCAAGGCCTGTTGTCACCCTTGTCCACAAAGGGAACATCATGAAATTCACTGAAGGCGGATTCCGCGAATGGGGATATGAACTGGCCAGGGAAGAATTCGGGGGTTGTCTGGACTCCGGGAAACTGGTCATAAATGATTGCATCTGCGACGCCTTCCTCCAGAACGCTCTTCTGTATCCTGAAAGGTATAATGTGGTTGCGACACTGAACCTCAACGGTGATTATGTCTCCGACATGCTTGCGGCCCAGGTGGGAGGAATCGGAATCTCCCCCGGAGCCAATATCAACTACGAAAGCGGCCATGCGATATTTGAGGCTACCCATGGGATAGCTCCTGACATCGCCGGAAAGAATCTGGCCAATCCGTGCTCAATCATCCTGTCCGCGGTGATGATGCTCCAGTATATGGGTTGGAATGAGGCCGCCGGATTTATCAATGATGCCCTGTCCCTTGCGATAAGGGAAGGACGTACTACCCCGGACCTCGCCGGAAAGGACGGCGGAATCGGGACCATCGAGTTCGGCAGGACACTGTGCTCTCTGGTGGATCAGCAATAAACCAGGAACGCCTTAAATGAAACGGACATGAACAAAGATTATCTTGTATACAAGCTCGGCGAGAAGGTGAAGACCACCTGCCGCATCGACAGCAGCCTTTTCCCTAAATATGGAGTCAAGAGAGGACTCCGTAATGAAGACGGATCCGGTGTCCTGGTAGGATTGACCAATGTCGGAAACGTGGTAGGTTATGACCGTCAGGAGGACGGTTCCCTCAAACCCGTTGAAGGCCAGTTGTTCTACCGTGGGTATGAACTGAAGAACCTTGTCAAACCGCTTTTGAGGGACAAGAGATTCGGTTTCGAGGAAATAGCATACCTGCTCCTTTCCGGGGAACTTCCGGATGAGGAGGAGCTTGAAGCATTTACTGAACTTCTCAACTCGAAGATGGCCCTGGACCATCGCTCGCTGGTCCATATCATTGACCTTGAGGGTTCGAACATAATGAATATTCTTGCAAGATGCGTTCTTGAAATGTACACGTTCGACCCTGAACCTGATGACATTTCAAGGGACAACCTGATGAGGCAGTCGATCGACCTTATCGCGAAGTTCCCCACTATAATCGCGTATGCGTTCAACTCCTACAGGCATTCACTGCAGGGAAGGAGCCTGCATATCCGTCATCCACAGGAACATCTTTCCCTGGCCGAGAACTTCCTCCATATGCTGAAGAACGATTATACGGACTTGGAGGCAAGGATGCTCGATCTTCTTCTGATTACGCAGGCGGAACATGGAGGAGGTAACAACTCCACCTTCACTGTGAGGGTGACGAGTTCGACCTGTACTGACACGTATTCTTCCATCGCTGCCGGAATCGGTTCTCTCAAAGGGAAACTCCATGGTGGCGCCAACCTGATGGTGACGGATATGTTCCATCATCTTTGCGATACCATAAAGAATTGGGAAGACGAAAATGAGATAGACTCTTATCTCGAGAAAATGCTCCGGAAAGAGGCCTATGACAAGTCAGGGCTCATCTATGGCCTTGGCCATGCCATCTATACACTAAGCGATCCCAGAGCCGAGTCTTTGAAAGAACTGGCCGGGAAGCTCGCAGCGGAGAAGGGCCTTACAAAGGAGTATGACTTTCTCAGAAGGATTGAGGATAGGGGTAAGATATGCATAGCAAGAACAAAGAAGATAAAGAGACCGGTCTGTGCGAACCTTGATTTCTATTCAGGATTCATATATGAGATGATAGGTCTCCCCAAGGAGATATACACTCCGATTTTTGCGATGGCGAGGATCGTGGGATGGTGTGCACACAGGATCGAGGAGCTGAATTTCGATGAGGCGAGAATCATACGTCCCGCATACATGAACCTCAAGAACATCAAATCCTACATCGAACTGAAGGAGAGGTAGTGGACTCCTCCATTACAGAGAACATAAAAATGAGAAGGACATCGGAATCCTTCTCATTTTTGTAAATGGCTTGTAATGCTTTATTTGTAAACGAATTCCAATTCGTCAAGATGAAGTACGCTTCCTCTTCCTCCTGTGAAGTAATCCCCGAGGGCGCTTGATGACGCTACTATAAGTACCATCGTCGGTTGTCTTGATGACCTGTACTCCAGAGGCATATCGAAATGGAAGTATCCGTCAGTGTCCTCAGATGATGCCACCTTTCCGAAGGCTATGATGCCGGGGTCATTGTCGAAGTCCACAAACACTTTCTCTGCGCTCTTCAGGTGGAACTGCTCTTCCCAGTCGGTCAGTATCACAATCATGTGCCCGGTGTCATTCTTGCCTAGAAGGTCCTTATGGTCTGCGTCAGTATCAGTGATCGGTGAAGTCTTGTAACTCATGTAACCTGTCACCGAGACGGGCCTTGAGGTGAACGGTACACCCCAAGCCAGTTCGGCTCCAAGTCCTGCAAGTTTCACGAAATGCCCGGTGAACAGGTTACCGGCGGCGAATTTCACCACGGCATAGCCGCTTTCAAGCCTGGCCGCTTTTTTCCCTTCACCCTCAACCGCTACGAACTCTTCGTCCGGAGTCGTGGCGCTGCCTGTGAAGGAAGCGGTCGCTTTGTTCGCTGAATCCCATATGAGCTGGTCCCCGCTTGCTCCGCTAAGGTAAGGATACCAGACTTTGCCGTCCAGATGCCAGTCGTCGAAACTCATGTTAGCAAGCTGCCTGGCTTCTTCAGTGGTGAAGTGCCTTTCGGGTGACATGGCGTTGTCGCATCTTACCCTGGCGATATACTCTTGTCCGTCTTCAAGCCCTTCGATGGTCGCTGAGATGCCTACACCGGCGACAACAGCGTCCGTGGCAACAGTCCATTCCTCAGAATCTGCCTTCTTGTATTCTATGACCGGATTCTCGCCACGGAAAATACCTCTCAGCTTTGCGGAATAAGAGTAGGCGTCCACGGATACGATCATGGTGTTGACCTCGACCTGGATTGCCTTGACTGTCCATACCCTTGTCTCTCCCTTGTACTTGACGTCGAACGTCCTTTCCAGTACGCATGAAAGCGTCATCGGGAAGTACACATCCTCGGTTACGGAGTAGACCTGATTGAAGTCACTGTCCCAACCGGTGGTGGAGATTATTTCAGAGCCCTCGGGCTCAAGTTTCATGTCCCGGAACACTATTGATGAAAGAGGCTGACTGTCGGCGACATATACCCAGGCCATCCTTTCTGAAGGATTGAACCGTGCCTGCTCCATCTGGTTGTCGCAGACGATATACCGCTCTATTTCCTGAACGGCTGAGATTGTCCATTCGTAATCCTGGTATGTGCGAAGGGTAAGGCTTATCGGGGAGCTCAGATCAAGTGTTCCGGAAAGCGGCTCGACTGGAGTGGCTTCCTCGTTGTAAGTGACCGACAGAAGTTTCAGTGAACCGATATCAGCAGTTTCACCAAGATATATGACGGCTTCCCTTGTGGACTCGTCTATCTTGAGGCCTGTCTGTCCCTCGACCTGGATGTCGATGATTCTGCCTTGTATGACCGGATAGTCCAAGTCGTTCTTGAAACGGCATGAAACTACGGCTAAGGAGGCTGAAAGGAGTATGAGTACTGCTGTACGGTTCATGAGTGCCTAGAAAAAGAATCTTGCGCCTATCTTTATGTCGAAGATATTGATCCCTCCACTGAAATTGAAGCTTGAGGCGTCACTGGTCTTGACCTGGTTCTCGGACTGCTTGACTTTTGTCATCCCGAGTTCCGCCAAACCGATCTGCGCCTCGAAACTCACTTCATTAGCCACGAAGAAGCACACTCCGGGATCGATCGTGAGGGAAGTCACATAGGTGTCATTGTAGACTCCGTGTTTGAGACCTTCCTCGAGGGTGTAGTTGATGCCTTGGGCATATTTGTAGTTCAACCCTCCTTCCACGAACCATCCGAATATCTTCGAACCCATGAAAGGCACATAGTAGCGGGTGAACAGGGTTCCCGTATAGGACTGTCTCCTGTATCCCTTGTCTTCGATTCCGAAGGACATGTCCTCGTCAAGGGAGATTCCTGCGTTGCCGATGTTGAGTTTTGTACTTGCGTATTTGAACTTGGCGCCGACGCTCCAGTTGTCCTTCACGAAATATGAGAAAGCAGGGGCTATTCCCAAGGTGGAATATGAACCGTTGAGATCCTTTACCAATGACGGCATAAGGGTGTATCCGCCGTTCTTTCCTATATCTCCGGAGGAGCCCATGAATGATAGTCCGAAGGCTACAGTGCCTTTGGGAATGAAGATATCCTTGTCCTGGTTGAACCCTCTGTCGAAGGAACTTTGTGCATGTGCGGCTGAAAGGGCGAAAAAGGCCATTGCAGCACTCAAAAGTATCTTTTTCATAATCAATTCCTGTATCCTACGGTTTCCCTGTCGCTTTCGGAAAGGTTTCCTGCGTCGTATTCCAAAGAGAACTCATCAATGAGCAGCACACTTCCTACACCTCCGGTAAAGTAGTCTCCAAGTCGGCTTGCTGCCGCGACGATGACGATCATCTTGGGGATCTTCGTGGTGCTTCTGTACTGGATAGGAATGGTGAACTGTTCATATCCGCTCATGGTCCTGTCCGTATGGAAGTCTCCCATCGCAATGATCGAAGGATCGTCATCGGAAAGGAAGGTGCTGGTTGAGGTGTTGAGACGGAACATCGAAGTCCAGTCGGTGAGGTAGATCTTGATGGAACAGTTGTCCTGCTGTCCTTCAAGACTGGTGTAAGGATCCTTCGTCTTGTTGATCTTGGCCGGAACATATTTGAGGAATCCCTTGAGGGCGACCGGCCTTGAAGTGAATGATACTCCCCAGTCGAGGTACGCTCCCAGTCCTTGGATTCCTCCGAATTTTCCGGTGTAGATGTTGCCCGCTGCGAACTGGCCTACTGCGGTGGTACTTTCCATCCTTGCCGCTTTCTTGCCGCTTCCGCTTACCGCTACGTCACTTTCTTCCGGTGTGGTAGGGTTGACTCCAAGAAGACTTCCGGTTCCGGGGTTCGCTGAATCCCATACCGAATAACCTGAAGCGTTCGGATACCAGACTTTGCCGTCCTGGTGCCAGTTGTCGAAACTGAGGTTGTGTACCTCGCCGGCACTTCCGGTAGTGAAGCTCACAACCTTGGTTTCAGGGTCTTTGTCAGTGACGGCCCTGACCTGATAAATGCTTGATGCGTCAAGGGCATAGAGTTCCGCACTGAAGTACTGACCGTCCATGACAAGGTCTCCGGTGTAATCGGTCCATGTCTCTTCTCCTTCTTTCCTGTATTGGAACTTCAGACCGGCGGGAAGTTCATCACTGTACCATTTGCCTTTCAGTATGGCGAACTTCGCCCAAGGAGTGACGCTTGTCACTTCCGCTTCCACTGAAGACGTTATCCTGAGAAGGATATCCACGGTAGTGTAGTGGTTCTTGGCGTCAATGAGTGTGACGGTAAATGTGTAGTCTCCCATTTTGAGCGATGAGATGAACTTGGTCATGTCAATGTTGGCGGTCAGTTTTCCGAATGCTATAGGAGAAGCATCTATGCCTATCTGCTGAAGAGCGGCGGTAGATGACGCTTCCACAAGTTCGAAAGCCTGGGGCAGACCGGCTTCAAGAAGACCGGCATTGGCATGGGTGATGGTTGCGCTTCCTATTCCGCAGGCCGCTGCAAGGGAAATAATCCTTGAATCTTCATTTCCTTGGGATATGATGACCGCCTCAGAGAAATCGAAGTTGGCTGATATCCTGGGGTTCTCGTCACTGCCGAAATTAAGGTACATGTTGTAGTTCTTTTCGGTAAGCGAGTCGTCCAGGCTCATCCTGATGACGAATCCTCCTTCTTTGTTCTCATCTTCCGTGATGTTGAAAATGAGCTTGTAGTGCTTCTTGGGCTCGATTCCCTTGATGATGTCAGGACCTGCGCTGTAGGCGGTCCCGTCCGTGTTCACCATGTTGAGTCTCCATGTGAGGTCCGCTCCCGATGCGAAATACGCCGTATCGGCGAGAGTCTTGGCCTCGTTCCCGAAGACGAGGGTCTCTCCTCCAAGGCTGCTCGAAACGCTGACCTTATAGGAGGTGAAAGCTTCGGGAATATCTTCCCCGAACTCGACGGTCACCATGCTGGATGAAAGAGAAGCGACAATTTCAGCGGTGGTGGTCTGGTCCGGTTTCACGAGTACGGAAGTCTCCCCGGTATAATATGGAGCGTTCCAGGCGGCAGGGGAGTTCTCTCCCGACGACGCCTTCAAATTGTATCTGCCTGCGATGAGAGTGAGGGGTTCCGTCTCCAGGGTCCTGTAGTCGGGGACTGTCGTGGTCTCCCCGCTCTGGGCTGAAGTCACCTCGAGCCTGAAGAGCGGATCAGGTGCTCCGGCGCTCTTTGTGAGCGTCTCGACACCTAAATCCTGATGCAATTTCAGCTTGAGGGAACCATACTCGGAAGGGACATTGTCACGAACCGAGCATGCCGGAAGAAGAGTCGCAGCCAGCATAAGGAATATGCATGTGGACTTTCTCATCATTAAGGCATTACAAAGGTTACTGATTTGGAGAGTGTCTGGCCTTTCATATCAGTCACTTTCATTGTGAAGATATGGTTGGATCCGCTTTGGGGATTGTATATCTTGATCATCGGAACCAAGTTTGACAGAGAGAAGAGTACCTCTGTCTGGCCGTAGAGGCTGTCACCGGTGGGGAGCATTGAAGACAAGGCGCTGACGAGTGCCTCATCACCGATCAGGTCCATGTCAAAGGGACCGTCTTTAGCCCAACTGTAGGTGGTGTTGCCTGCCATGGCTGCGATAACATCCGAAAGGACGGAAGAATCGACACTCACTACGAACTCCTTGATTGACTCCGGAGCGGAAATGGTGATGTTCACATCCATGACGTCTTCTATGGGCGTAGGAGCGAAAGTTGGATTCACGTCCCAGCTCATTGTGGGGGCAGTAGAAGGTGTCGGGTCATCAGGATCGTCGTCACCTCCGCTTTCACCTCCGTCCACGGGAGTCTCGTCCCATCCGGGGATAAAGATGTCGGAGTTCTTCTCGTTCACGGTATCATCCACCTTGATGCTTACTCCATTTACGGAACCCGTGACCTGAGCATCTATGAAAATGATATGATGGTCTCTGGGGGCGACGTCCGTTATCGAAAGCATTGCATGCGCCTCCGAATTGTCGATGTTGCGGTATCCGTCGACTTTCACCATAAGCGCTGCTACCGAGAAGTACCCGGGTTTGCCTGCATCAGCGGCAGCCTTGTCCCATGTGAGGGTCCTTTCACCGGCGTCTTCTGCCGTCCATGAGGATGCATTGGTGACAGAGATGTTATAGTCGGAGAGTTCTTTCTTGAAGTTCTCGCTCAGCTGGAAAGTCACTTTCATGTTCTGCAGGGTGCAGACCAGTGAAACGGGCGTCAACTCTCCCACCCTGATAGTGAAGTCCTCGGTGGCTCCGTATATGGGAAGATCGAAAGCCGCGGGTTTGGATTCGGGTGAGGATGCGGTTATCGTATAATCGCCTTCGGCCAGATCAATAAGCTCCGGCATGTCGGCGAAGCGGTCATAACTGAGGCTCCATCCGTCGGTCCTGGTGATGTCGATCTTGAACTCGTTCGTGTCGTCCTGGGCGGCTTTCGTAATGTAGTCGCCATTGCTGGAAAGCTTGACGGAGAGGCTTCCCGTCTCCTTGGTTGTGGGGTTCTCTTTGCTTGTGCAGGCGCAAAGGACCGCCAGAGTTGCTATTGCCGATAATATCTTTTTCATGATCTGTGCTATTCGTATTTGAGGGTGATGTCGTCCAGGTAAAGGATGTTCCCGGCGTGGATGTCGTGTTCACCGCTGAGTGTGGTGACTGTCTTTGCACGGCTCTTTTCGGTTCCCTTCGGGGATGAACGGAAACTCATCTTTATCATTCCGGCCTTCTTGTCGGTCACTTTGTATTCCAGCGGAATCGTGAAATCCGTCCAGGAACTGACCGAAGTGGAATTGTTGTCGGAAGTTCCGGATGCGAGAAGGGTGCCGTCTTCGGAGAGGATGCTCACTGAGGCGTAGAAGGGGGTACTGTTGCTTGAGTCGAACTTGTACTTGAAGGTAAGGGCGGAAGGCCTTGATCCGAAAGCATGGCCCTCACTGGTCTTGGCCCAGGATCCTTCGTTGAGGTTGTTGGCTGTGCCGATGAACAGTTCTCCTCCGTGCTCGTCTCCGTAGAGGATCAGGGAAGCGGCGTCATCGATCGCAATGGTTGCGACCATTGCGCTTTTCCCTGAATAGGCGCCGTTGGTAAGCAACGACACTGTAGGGAATGTCTTGAAGTCCTGGTATGCGGGAGTACATTCGCTGTTTAGGGTGACAGGGGAGTTGACGGCCCACCAGGGGTCATTGTCATACAGCTGCCACCATGTGACGTTGAAAGGACTGAGCGATACGAGGAGTTTCACCTGAGTGACGAAAGTCTGCTCGGTGAAAGACTCGAAGGAATTGTTCCCGACCTGCTGAGGATTCTCGGTAGATATGAGTGTAGGCTCGCTGACATTGAGCGGGTCGTCATTTATGATCGTGCGCAGCAAATACTGGGTTCCGGCCTTGAGGGGAGAAACCTCACCGAAAGTGAACGTTGTCCCGCTCCCGGTACCATGGGCTGTTGTATTCCAGCTCTTTCCGTCTTCGCTCCACTGGAGAGCGACCTTTGTTGCCTTGTCGGCGGGGAGAAGGAGAGTCGCCTTGGGAGAAACCATCTTCCATCCCCATATATTGACGTCCTTGACGGAAACAGTAGCACCCACGCTTTCGGGTACGAGGCTGAAGTCGGCGGAAGATGTGTTCCCGAAGGAATCGGTGACCGATACTGTGAAAGTGGCGGCGGGGGAGGCGTCTTCACTTATCTTGGCTCCATTCGCGGAAAGGACTTCGGCAGCACCGGAGAAGTCGACATAGCAGACGGAATAATCTTGGGGAATCATCCAGTCAAGCCCGAGAGCCTTGAGAGTTGCTGCATCACTTGCTGAAATCCCGACAAGTTCAGTTTCCCCGAGGGTCATGAAATCCGACTTGACGCTGACCTTGACGCTGCTCCATGATGCTCCGTCACTTATCGAGGCGCTGAGTACGGCATCCTTCACATTTCCTGAAGCACCGGAAGGGTAGGCGAATGAGTATGCTCCCAAACGCTGTCCTTTGTGGGAGAAAGCGGGAACCTGTGCGGGCAGAGCTTCACGTGAAATCTCTTGTTCCAGCTCTATCGTTTCGACTGAACGGTCCACACTGATTCCTACAGTGAGGTCGCCCTCCCTTGGGGAAGTCTCGATGTTGAACGTGACAAAATCTGCAGGGAGGTATTCTACGGGCTCTGACTTGTAATACACCAAGGAATCTCTGACGCCTCCGTCCTGGATGCCTGTGCCGGCGAGCTGGGCGAATACTTCAATGTACAGTTCACCGGCGGGAATGTAACCGGGACGTGTCTCGTTCTTTGCGAAACGGACCTTTTTCGCCTCGAAGGATGAATGCCTCAATACTGCGTAGTAGTCACTGTAGTACGTGGAGAGGTTCTCACCGTAGTTCACAGCGGCTTTCACGTTCCCGAGTCTTGCCGTAGCCTCGACCTGGTCCGGCTTTCTGCCGTTGTCCACGAACCCGTGTACGGTAAAGTCTTCCTCGGCCAGGTAATATGCTTTTCCGAAACCGGCTCCGAGAGTGTCACCGTGATGGGCGACGAGACGGAAGTCCCCGGCGTTCAGTTTGATTGTTTCATTCTTCGCTTCAGAATACGGCTTCCGGTAAAGCCTTATCGCTTTGGAGTT
>JAEEGL011352999.1_pt1 | contig 14707 bp, 10 predicted proteins | sample 9134231 | NCBI WGS metagenome assembly JAEEGL01 (sample SAMN16246548, study PRJNA631951) | gut metagenome | biome: gut microbiome; feature: rumen; material: fiber-attached | host: Bos | place: Iran: Karaj | collected 2018-10 | reverse complement strand
GAGGTGCGGATGTTGCCAGAGAAGGTAAACTTGCCCTCACTGTCCTTCTTGATGTTTCTTGCGGTCAATGTGCCAAGATTTACAATCTCACCATCGGGATTATAGGTGGCGAAACTGTTCAACACAAAGTTGATGTTGTTATTGGCCAGTGTCTGAATGGTCACAGTAGGAGTGGTTTCGTCGTAGGTCTCACCATCACAAGTCTGCAACATCTTAGTATAGTCGTCATAGGTTACTGACGACACTACCTCAGGATAAATAGCAAATTGGAAGGTGAAGTCCTGAGTCTCGCCATAGACCGAAGTAAGGGTTACTGTGAGCAGACCTGTTGTGGCATCATAGGAAGGAGAGGCTGTGGTGCCGCGTCCTGATGTCAGTGTCAGGTGGGTTGCGTCGTATTCTTCGTCAATGACTGCACCATCCTCGATGTCTTCGCCATACCACTGGGCAGAGAGAGTCATCGAGGGAGCAGCAAACTGAATCTCATACTCGTTCATACGGCCATAACCGCTGACCATGATGGTCAAGACGTAAGTTTCATCGTTGAAACTTGTGGCATACTCCTGTGCACCGTTGCCCGTAAGGTTCACGGTAAGTTTCGATGCCTCATACACTGCATCCACCGTGCTGCCGCCCTGTATGGCCACACCGTTGTAGGTGGCATTAAGCGAGAGGTCGAGACGACCATAGTAGGTCAGTGTCTTGTTGCTTTGAGCAGCTGTGATTTCCAGGTCTTCACCGAAAGGCAGGTAGAACTTTTCCTCACCTGCGAAACCATAAATACCAAGGGGCAGTCCTGATACGGTCTGTGCCGAACCTGCGGTGATGAAGCCCTTTGCTTCTACGCCGTTGGTCAGAGAGGCAGATTCATAGTTGGGCCAGAATTCGTTGACACGAGTGTACTGCATGGGGTCTATGAGAGCCCACTTGCTATAGTTGTCAGTGCTGCCTTGAATCTGACAAGTCAATGCATTGGCATTTGTTGCCGCATAATATATATTATCTGATTTTGCACCTATGGTAAAAATTCCATCATAATATTTAATATAGCTATACAACTGATAACTCCTATCATCCTGTGCAGAGGCCGTAAACTCTGTGGCACTCGACGAGGAAGCGTTGCTAAGGACATTGAATTTGCTTGCGTTGAACGAGCTGTTGCTGCTCTTGCGGGTCAACTGCATGGCCTTACTGCTGTCGTCAATGAACTTGTAAGCACCACTGCCGGTGATGTTCCACTTGTGGGGAGTGGCACTCAGGGCATTGTTGTTGCCAAGGTAGGTGCCTGTAGCTACATTTTTCACATAAAACGCACCAGCCTGAATATCAACATTGGTAAGCGTTGTTTCGGGAACTACTACAGCACTGCTTTGGTCATCATCGCCGCTGGCAATGCCTGTAAATTGAATGGTGTAAGTGTGAAAGTTCGTAGGATCCTCACTGATGTTGTCACCCTTCACGGTAACTGTCAGCAAGTAACTATCCTCATTGAAACTTTGCTCTATGGTAGCTCCGTGGCCATTGGAGGTGAATTTCACCAGTTTTACGTTGTATCCGCCATTTACGGATGCTGTGCCATTTGTGAAGTTGATGTCGACACCATTATAGGTGGCTGTCGCCAGTTCACTAAAATAGAGCAATTCCATGTCATCGATATACATGAAGTCTCCTTCTGTTCCAGAACCAGGTGTGGAGTTGGTGGCGAAGGAAACCAAGGCGTATGAGGGACGGGCGTTCACGCCTGCGACATACTCGAAGGGCACCGTCACCTGCTGCCAACTGCTGGCAGAGTAAGTGCTGCTTGTGGCTGTGCGGGCAGGTTTAGCCTGTGCACCGGCCATGAGTTGTACCAATTGGCCCGTATTACCCGTATTGGGGTCTTGATAATAGCCGTTTCCATGCAGATAGGCACTAATCTTACCCGTGTGAGCACTGTTCTTTGCATAGAAATTAACCCATACGCGAATGGCATCGGGATAGCCCGTGAAAGGCATGTTGAAATTTGCGTCACTGGTGTTTGTCCAGTTGTAGTTACCATTGGCGTCCGTTGCGGTCATTGAACCACCATTGATTTGGCCAGTGGTCATGTTACCTTGGGCAATGGCTATTCCAAGGACGCTACGTGCCTGAATCTTGGCACTATATGAGCCTGTGGAACCTGGCCGTTTGTATGTGCTTTTGTAAAGCTGTTCGGACTTCACCGAACTAGCCATTGAGCCAGAGGCTGTAAGGAAGGAACTCCAGTGAACAGGTTCCTCGCCACCATCGACGCTCTCCCACTGTTCAAAGTTGGAGTTCGTCACCTGATATTGGGCATTGGCCGAAAGCATGGTCAATCCCAACAACAGAGATGTGAATAATCTTTTCATCTTTTTTACCTTAAAAATGTGTTATCTAATAAATTTCTTTCCATTCTGAATATAGATGCCTTTGGTGGCTTTTTGTACACGGCGTCCGCTCAGGTCATAGATGGCATTGTCCATTGGCAATTGTCCATTGGCAATGGATGTAATGCCATTGGTGATGTCGCTGCCAAATTCCACGCTGATGGTTTGGCTTAGGCTCTCCTGCATATCGATATCGATGGTCACGTAAAGTTTGTCATCAGTCATTTTGCCCTTCAGTCGCAAGGGAATGAAACCGAGTTCGGGACCAATCCAGAACTGTTCGCTGTCAGAGCCTTCAGCAATGCGCAACATTCCGTTGTAGTTGATAAGTTCATAAGAACGCTTGTCTTCGCCATCTATCAAGGACAGGTCCTCGATATTGATGTTGCCGACATACATCTTGTTGCCTTCCAGTTCCATGATGAAATCGGGCAGAGAGAAGTTGATGTTGCCGTTACTCAGACGGTCCACTTTGACAGAAGCTGCCATGGGTGCTGTCTCGGATTCGTTGACGCGAACCACGATGTTGTCATCATATGTCTTGCTGGACAATACGGTGGGAGCGTACTTGTTTTCGGAGAACGTGAAATCGAAGACAATATTCATTGCAGGCACATTCACGGTAAGCGTATAGAAGAGGTCTTCGCCTTCCCATTTCCCTTGTAGTTGTGCCGTCACGAGCGCACCAGCCAGTGTGCTTTCTTCGCCCTCAAAGCCTGCAAAGCCACTATAGAAGAACGTGTTGACGCCACGCTTCATCAATTCGATGTTGTTAAGGGGAAGATCTCCAAGTGGCATTTCTTCCGCACCTGTTGCCATCATCAAGTTCTTGATGTTCAGGTTGATGTTGCCATTACTTAAGGATTGAAGTGTGGTGGTGACGGTTTGGGGCATCAGTTCGATGGTAACCGTTTCGCCTTCTTGATCGCCTGTCATCAGTGTGGTCATCGTGGCAGTGAAATCCTTTGTGCTAACCACGGTGGGGTCTGCGATGAACTGCTTGCCGAACTTAACGCTGATAATCTGTTCGAGCGACACCATGTTGATGTCGATGTTTACAAAAATCTGGTCGCCATTGAGTGTACCATTCAGCACTACGGGCACGGGACCAAGCAGGGGACCGATCCAATCACCTTCGTCCACACCTTCCTTATCGCCAGCAGCAATCATCAGGTTGGCATTGTAACTGAATGCCTGATAACCATCCTTCTGTGTAAGATAAAGGTTGTTGACGGCGATGTTGCCCACATACATTTCGTTAGTTTATTCACCTTCTGTCTGCGTCAAGATGAAGTTATTCAAGCGGAAGTTGATGAAGTCATCTTCCAGAAAATCCACCTGTACGGTGGCTGTCTGTGTCGATCCGTTTCCATCTACTGTAACCGAAAGGTTATCGGTAAATTCCTTTGTTTCGGCTTTAGCCGTGAATGTGGCTACGAGAGCCATTGCAATGAGTAAAAGTTTCTTCATATCAGTATTTGTTTTCGTTTTGTTTTTTCAATATCTATATGCTACACCCAGTGTGCCGTAAATGGGGTACATGCGGAACTGCAGTGCCTGGAAGTCCTCGGGGAAGATGCTGGTCACGCCCCAGTCCAGTGTGGCGAAGACGTTCATGTGCTTTATGGCCTTCCAGTCGAAGGTTACTTCCACGCCTATGTTCCAGTCGTTCATGTCGTCCTTAAAGTTGTAGTTGGCAGGATTCTCACGTGTCATATTCACCTTTTCTCCTGTTGGTGTGTCAACACGTAGGTAGCCGATGCCTTCCTTGTTGTCAAACACTTCTCCGCTGAAACTTTTCTTGAAGTAAGCCGAGAAGTACGGACCCAGGCTCACATTCCAGCGGGGAGAGATGGCAAAAGTGGCCATCACGGGCAGTGTGACGCCCCACATGTCGGTGTTGGTGACATCGCGGCCGGTGAAGTAGCCCGACATTGTGTTACCCTCCTGTGTAAGCGACATGCCGTAGTTCTTGACATCGGCACTGGTGTGGAAACCTTCGTAGAAGAGATGTGCGCCCATGACCAGTCCCCATCGTTTACTAAACATCTTATAGACATCCATGCCTATGGTTGCACCGCCTTTGGGGGCAAATTCCACAATGCGACGGATTTCGTTGGGCAGGGGCATGGGTGTTGTTCCGCCGATGGTGTATCCGGCGCGCACAATTACGCCGGCATTTTCTTTAGAAGTGGGTCCCCACTTTTGCCAGCTATCTTCGTTTTGTGCAGCCACACTGCTAATAAACAAAGTGCAGAGAATGTAAAATATTGTAAGTCTTTTCATTTCAAATGGTAAAATTGTAAATCGTTATATGGTAAATGTTGTTAGTATTCACATTCCACTTTCACTTTGTCTACATAGAACGTGCTACCAGGTGCTCCCTCAAAGTAGGCTCCTTCTATGCTCGAAGAGAAGCAGATGGTCATGCTATAGCCAAAATTCATAAGCAGTTCCTTGTCAACTTCTTCTGTGTAGACTACAGGGATTTCGAAAGGAGTCCACTCGTCTGTCTCTACTGTACCTGTGATGCGTCCCAATCCTACGATGTTGGGGTTCGAAAGCACGTCTGCGCCATCCAATAACACTTTTTTCCCGTTGTCGTCCGTGTTGCGATAAAGGATGCAGTAAGCGTCAGGCTGGTCGATGCGGTCAACGGGTTTTCCTTTTTTGTCTTGGAATTGGTCGCCAGCTTTGAATTTATAATATCCTGTCATCTTCACAGGTTTGTGCGCAAAGGGAAGTCCAAAGCGTGTTGCTGCCAATGCATCTTTTAGGGCGTTGGCTACATCAAATGTACCTATGAAGAAGTTGCCAGCGGCAATGCGCATATTTACCATACGTCCGAATGCACCTGTGTCTTTTGTTTCCAACTTCAGGCAGGCGCCTCCGTCTACTCCTTGCCCAACAGCGGGTACAGTTGGATAATCCATGGGTTTAGCGCTTGATTTGGAAAGTTTGAATCCTGGATTTCCGCATACCCATTGATCTTCTTTGATGGCATTGGGGTCGAGTGTTTTCCAAATGTAGTAAAAGCCTGCGTCGTTGTCGCTTTTGAACGGATCGTTTAATTCAAAATTTTCAAAATCAATATCTAATGTACAAGCGCCTTCGTCTGCAGAGTTTTGCTCGAAGCGGACTGTATAGACTCTGTCCCACATGCCGTCCTCGGCTATTATGCGGAATTGGCGTGTACGACCATTGCTAAAATCTACTAAAGAACCATTTGTAAATGGTTTGAAATATTTGTCGGAAAGTCGTATGGGCGGATTTACAAATGTCCCGTCATCCACATAGGCTTTTGCGCCTTCGGTGATGGTCAGGGTCACAGGCAGTTCGCTTACATTTGCGTTAGCTCTCAGGTGAAACACAATGTCTTTCTCCACAGAGGGCACTATTTGTGTGACATCATAGTCGTGATAGAAATAGTCATCTGGATTGTCCACATTGATTGTGATGCTTTCTATATCACACTCTGTGTTGGGTAGTTCGTCACCGATGCAAGATGTGAGTATGCCTGCAAGGGCCATCACAATAATCAGTTTTGCTTTTTTTCTCATTGTTATGTGCTTGTTTCTTAAAATCGGGTGCAAAATTACATAAAATACGTATACGCGTGTGCGCATTTCGGTATAGATTTGTTGATTTTACCAAAATTTCATATCCTACTCCTTGCTTGACCAAAATGTATTGCTTTGGCCATGATTTTCCCGATGAAATCATTCTTTTTTGAATGTTTTCTACCATAATTCTACCCTGCTATTTCCTTTTTCCTGCCATCCCATTCTCTTGACCAGGTTTGGAGAACAAAATCGGGAAAGTATCAATTCGAGGCCTTTCCGGGCCTCTTTTTCATCCTCTCTATACCATTATTATATATACGCGCGCGCGATAATATTCCCTTTTGTAAATATTTTGGAATAATATCTGTGAGCCATTCCTTACTTGCCCTGATAGGAATAGTATTCTTATGGCTGTAAGAATACTATTCCTATAGCTGTAAGAATACTATTCTTATGGCGATAAGGTGCGCACCTTATTCTCATAGCCTGACTTAATAGTTCTTTGAAGTATATAAGTAACGCTTTAGTAAAATATTTACAACACGCTATAATACAACTTATAAAGTAATAAAAATATCTTGCCCTGAGAATCCGATTTTACTCCCTTGAAGGCCCTAAATGCCTTAGTAATGCTGTTTTGTAAACATTTTTCATAGATTCGGTGCAATTCTGGTAGATAAGAACAAAAAAAGTTGCCTAATTTTGGAAAATAAATTTGAATTTATAAACCGAAATACAAAACTTTTTCGTACCTTTACACTCAAATCTCTTCAAACTATGTTTGAACACCTCGATAATACACCAAATTACCATGTTCCTGTGATGTTTCAGGAGACGCTCGAAGGCCTAAATATAAAGCCTTCGGGAGTCTATCTTGACCTCACCCTTGGGGGTGGTGGACATACTCGGGGTATTCTTTCACATCTAGGTCCGCAGGGCAAGCTTTATGGTTTCGACCAAGACTTGGATGCCCAGGCCAGTGCACCGCAGGACGAGCGTTTTACCTTCGTTCGAAGCAATTTCCGTTGGATTGAAAACTGGATGCGGTATTATGAGCATGAACATGTCGATGGCATTCTTGCTGACTTGGGCGTGAGCAGTCATCACCTCGACGCTGCTGAGCGTGGATTCAGTTTTCGTTACGACGCTCCTCTCGATATGCGCATGAATCAGCGTGCGCACTTGACAGCCCGCGAGGTTGTGAACAGCTATAGCGAAGAGCAGTTGACAAGCATCTTCCGCCTGTATGGCGAGCTCAATCAGGGGAGAAACTTGGCTGCCGCCTTAGTGAAAGCACGTTCGCAAGCAGCTATAGAAACCACTGGTCAATTGGCAGACATCATGGCTCCTTTTGTCGGGCGTGCCCGCGAGAAAAAGGACCTTGCTCGTGTGTTCCAAGCCCTGCGCATTGAGGTCAATGGTGAGATGGCGGCGTTACGTCAAATGTTGGCATCTGCCATAAACTTGCTTGCGCCAGGCGGCAGATTGGTGGTTCTGACCTACCATTCGCTGGAGGACCGTATGGTAAAAAATATTATGCGCAGCGGCAATCTGGAAGGCAGTGTGGGGCAAGACGTCTATGGGAATATGCTCTCTCCGTTGCGTAGCGTTGGTAAGATGCAGGTGCCCAGTGAAGAGGAACAGCAACGTAACCCTAGAAGCAGAAGTGCCAAGTTGCGTGTGGCAGAAAGGGTAGCATAGAAGGGAAGATTTAAGATTGAAATTAGAACGTTCACATGGAAGAAACGAAAGACATACAGGCAGAAGGAACTACTATCGTGCTGACCGACAACGCGGAGGTTGAAACTCCTAAGTCAGACACAGTTGCCACCAGTGAAAAGCCGGAAGGCGTAGAGGCAAAAGCAACGCGTAAGAAGTCGGCAAAGAATGGTGGCCCTTTGCGCCGTCGCCTTTGGAACTCAATGTTCACTGAGGGTGAAACCGAGGGCGATGGAAGGAGCATGCGGGAGGTGATGCAATCGATGAGCATCGATGGAAAATGGTTTTTCAAGCAAATCCCGCTCTTCCTGCTCATCCTCTTTGGCATCTTGCTACTCGTGACTAACCGTTATCAGGCTCAGCAGGAAATCATCGAAAAGGAGGAGTTGCAAAAAGAGGTTGAGGATTGGCGCTATCGGTCGCTCACGCGCTCCAGCGAACTGACTACCATGACCCGCCAAAGTAAGATAGAAGAGCGGCTGAAAGCCCTTGGCGACAGTACCCTTGCCCCTGCAAAAGTTCCTCCTTTCACCATTAACACAAATGAATGACCCCCTACAACTATGGCAAATAATCTAAAAAACTCCATTTTTCGCTATCGACTGATCTTCGGAGCGATTGTCTTTGCAGGGATCATTGTGTTGCTGACTGCCTTCAAGACTATGACGGTGCAAGCTGACTACTGGCAACAAGTCAGTAAGCGGTTCGTGTCCGACAGCCTGACGGTGGAATCAAAGAGAGGCAACATTCTTTCGTCCGATGGTCGTGTAATGGTGGCTTCATTGCCCAAGTATCGACTTTTCATGGACTTTGTGGTCATTGACAGTGATGATCGGGCTCGTGTGAAAGCTCAAGCTTGGCGCGACAGTGTTCTCCTAAACAATCTGGACAGCATCGCCAACGGCCTGGCTGAGATATTCCCCGACCAAACGGCTGACTATTTCCGCAAACGCATAATGGAAGGAAAACAACGTGGCAGCCACGCATGGAATCTTTATCCATTTGGCTTGGCAACATATATCCAATATCGCCAGTGTAAGGAACTGCCTCTGCTACGTGAACCAGTATTTAGGGGAGGTTTCAATCCTGAACGCATCATGCAACGTATCAAACCTTATGCGTCACTTGCCAGCCGTACATTAGGCGATATCTCAAAAGATTCAATAAAGGGAACAAGCGGACTCGAATGGTGTTACGACACCCTCTTGCGTGGTAAGGATGGCATTATGCATCGCACAAAGGTGCGCGACCATCGTGTCAGTTTCATTGACCGTGAACCTGTCAATGGTCACGACTTGGTTTGTACCATCGATGCCACTATGCAAGACATTGCTGAAAAGGCAATTCGCAACAAGTTGAAGGAAGTGGGTGGTGAGAAAGGTGTGGTCATCCTGATGGAAGTGGCAACAGGCGACATCAAGGCAATGGTGAGCCTGACGCGTTGTAAGGATGAAAAGACCGGCACGAGCGAATACTACGAAGTGCAGAACGATGCCATCAACGCCCTGTGGGAACCAGGTTCAACCTTCAAGACTGGCAGTATCATGGTGGCGTTGGAAGATGGAAAAATCACTCCCGAAACCACAGTCGAGGGAAATGGTGGCATCTATATGATGCATGGTCGCCCTATGAAGGACCACAACTGGCACAAAGGAGGCTACGGTACCCTGACTGTTTCGCAGGTGCTGGAGCAGAGTTCCAACATCGGTGTGAGCCGTATCATCGACGACCTCTATCACGACCACCCCGAGAAATATGTGCAAGGACTTTACAACCTGGGTGTAGGCATTCCTTTGGGTATGCCCATGGGAGCCAATCCACGTGTGCGTATGCCCAACACCGACAAAATCAAGGGCAATTGGTCGAAGACTGCCCTTGCTTGGATGAGCATTGGTTATGAAACCCAAATACCTCCCATCAGTACGGTTGCTTTCTATAACGCCATTGCCAACAACGGACGTTTTGTACGCCCCCGATTCGTGAAGGCTGAAATGGTAAACGGACAGGTGGTGCGTGAGTTCCCTGTGGAGGTCATTAAGGAGAAAATCTGCTCCGACCATACTTTGCGCGACATTCGCATGATACTGGAAAAGGTGGTTAGCGAAGGTTTGGGAAAGAAAGCTGGCAACAAACGCTTCAAGGTGAGTGGAAAGACAGGTACGGCACAGGTTGCTGAAAATGGCAGTTATGCCAGTCATGCCTACATGGTCAGCTTCTGCGGATACTTTCCCAGCGACGATCCTAAATACTCCTGCATTGTTTGCATCCGCAAACGTGGACTTCCTGCATCGGGTGGTGGCCAATGTGGTCCCGTGTTTAGCGAAATCAGTCAGCTGGTAATGAACCAGGGTGTTTATCGCGATGCCCGTGAAGCGGCCGATTCCACCAGCATCTTCACGCCCGACCTTACTCGCGAACGCACGGAAGTTCGGAGTGGAGTGGTGCCTGACGTCACAGGCATGGGTGTGCGCGATGCCGTATATGCCCTTGGCCAAGCTGGCATGAAGGTTCGTTTGCGTGGCACAGGTCGAGTACACGAACAGAGCATTCCAGGTGGTACGAGGGATGCCAAAGGTAAAACAGTAACCCTAAATTTGAAATAATCTAAAAGCTATGACAATAAAACAACTCATAGAAAACACTAAACCTCTGCAAGTGATAGGTAATGATGCACTGGAGGTTACGGGCATAGAGATAGACTCGCGCCGTATTGTTCCAGGCAATGCCTTCGTAGCGATGCGTGGCACGCAGGTCGATGGTCATCAGTTCATTCCGAAGGCTTTGGAACTGGGTGCTACTTGCATTGTTTGCGAGGTTTTACCCGCAGAGTTGCAGGAGACTGTCACCTATGTGCAATATGCCGACACAGAGGTCGTGGCAGGTGCCCTCGCTACCCACTTCTTCGGAGACCCCACACGCAAGATGAAACTTGTAGGTGTTACGGGCACTAATGGTAAGACCACCATCGCCACTTTGCTATATGAGATGTTCCGTCGCTTTGGTTACAAAGTAGGACTTTGTAGTACTGTCTGCAACTATATAGATGGGCGTGCCATTCCAACGGAATGTACCACTCCAGACCCCATTACGCTCAACCGCTTGCTCGGACAAATGGCAGACGAAGGTTGCGAGTATGCCTTCATGGAAGTGAGCAGTCACTCCGTGGTTCAGCACCGCATTGGCGGACTCACATTTGCTGGTGGTTTGTTTACCAATCTCACCCGTGACCATCTGGACTACCATAAGACCTTCGAGGCCTATCGCGATGCAAAGAAGGGCTTCTTCGATATGTTGCCCCGTGAGGCGTTTGCCATTATCAATGCCGATGACAAGAATGGTCTGTTCATGGTGCAGAACACCCAAGCCAAGGTGTGCACCTATGCCCAGCGTACGACAGCCGATTTCAAGGCACGTATTCTTGAGGAAGGTTTCGAAGGCATGAATCTGAGCATCGATGGGCGCGAGGTGTTTGTGCAATTCGTGGGCCGTTTCAATGTAAGCAACTTGTTGGCAGTTTATGGTGCAGCCGTTATGCTTGGCCATGAGCCCGAGGAAGTCTTGGTGGCATTGAGCACGATGAAACCTGTCAATGGTCGTTTCGAAGCCATTCGCAGTAACGAGGGCGTAACGGCCATTGTTGACTATGCACATACCCCCGATGCACTTGTCAATGTGTTGACCACCATCAACGAGGTGTTGCAGAAGCGAGGTCAATGCTGGACCGTGTGCGGTGCTGGCGGCAATCGGGACAAAGGCAAGCGCCCTCTCATGGCCCAGGAGGCTGTGAAGAACAGTGACCGTGTCATCATCACCAGCGACAATCCCCGTAATGAAGAGCCGCAGGACATCATCAATGATATGTTGGCAGGTCTCACACCAGAACAGCGCAAGTCCGTCATCACCATCGTTGATCGTCGTGAAGCCATTCGCACAGCTTGTATGATGGCATCACCGGGTGACGTAATCCTTGTGGCAGGAAAAGGGCATGAGGATTACCAAATCATTAAAGGAGTGAAACACCACTTTGACGACCACGAGGTCATCCGTGAGTGCTTTGGAATAAGTTGAAAGTTATTTTATTGTAATTGATATCATGCTATATTATTTTTTTAGATATCTCGGAGAATACGGCATTCCAGGTGCGCACCTATGGAGTTACATCTCCTTCCGTGCCATCCTGACATTGGTGCTTTCGCTCATCATCAGCATCTGGTTTGGTGAGTACTTCATCAAATGGATGAAACGCCATGGAGGCACTGAGGTGCAGCGTGACAAGTCCATCGACCCATACGGTGTGGAGAAAAAAGGTGTGCCCACGATGGGTGGCATCATCATCATTGTTGCCACAGTCATACCTTGTCTGCTGCTGGGCCGTCTGCGTAATATCTACATGCTCATGATGATCGTTACCACGCTGTGGCTTGGCGGCATTGGTCTAATTGACGACATCATCAAGAAGCGTGGAAATAAGGATGGTATGCGCCCCATCTACAAACTCTTAGGACAGGCCATCTTGGGGTTGTGCATAGGTTTGACTCTTTGGCAGAGTCCTGATGCGGTAATCCGCGAGAACGTGCAAGTTAGCAACAAAAACGGTACGGAGGTAGTGCACAAGAGTAAACCTGTAAAGAGTACAATCACTACCATCCCGTTTGTGAAGAACAACAACCTCAGCTACAGCGAACTCTTTGATTGGATGGGTCCGTATAAGTCGGCTGCGGGTTGGGTGTTCTTTGTGTTCATCACTACATTTGTCGTGATGGCTGTCAGCAATGGTTCGAACCTCAACGATGGCATGGATGGTATGTGCGCGGGCAATTCTGCTATTATCGTGCTTGCCCTTGCCATACTTGCTTATGTAAGTAGCCATATCGGCATGGCATCGTACCTCAACATCATGTATGTACCCCAAAGTGAGGAACTGGTTATATTCCTTCTTGCCTTCATGGGTGCTTTGGTCGGTTTCCTTTGGTACAATGCCTATCCGGCACAGGTGTTCATGGGCGATACGGGCAGTCTTGCCATCGGTGGCATTATAGCTGTTACGGCAGTGATTATCCATAAGGAACTGCTCATTCCGGTACTTTGTTTCGTGTTCCTATGCGAGAGCGTCAGTGTCTTGTTGCAGACCAATTATGCCAAGATGGGTAATCGCAGGGGCAAGAAATGGCGTGTCTTTAAGCGTGCCCCCATACACGATGCTTTCCGCATCAAACCCGGACAACTGGATAGTGAACTGCGCATCCTTTGGAACTGGCCTAAAGGCTGTTGGCTTGAATCGAAGATAACAACCCGTTTCTGGATTGTTACCATCATCATGTCCGCCTTGGCTATTATTACGCTAAAGATTCGATAAATAGTTTGCAGGCTTCGGCCTGCTCAAATGATAAGAGATATGAGAAAGATTGTAGTACTTGGAGCTGCTGAAAGTGGTATTGGAACAGCCATTCTGGCACAAAAGCAAGGATGGCAGGTGTTTGTTAGTGATGCTGGAAAGATCAAGGATCACTACAAGCAGATGCTTGAAGACCACCATATCGAATGGGAAGAAGGTGGACACACCGAGGAAAAAATCCTGAATGCCGACAAAGTGGTGAAGAGTCCGGGTATACCTGATACAGCCCCTATCGTAGAGGCATTGGTAGCACAGGGTACACCTATCCTCTCGGAGTTGGAGTTTGCCAAACCCTACAGTCGTGGACGCACCATTTGCATCACAGGTTCAAATGGCAAGACCACTACGACCACTCTCATCTATTTCATCATGCAAAAGTGGGGCGTGGATGTAGGTTTGGCAGGTAATATTGGCCGTTCCTATGCCCTGCAAGTGGCAGAAGGCGATCACGACTGGTATGTATTGGAGATAAGTTCATTCCAGCTCGACAATATGTTCGACTTCCATGCCGACATTGCCGTGCTCATGAACATTACACCCGACCATCTCGATCGCTATGACTTCAAGATGCAGAACTATGTGGACTCGAAGATGCGCATTATCCAGAACCAGACAAAGCACGATGCATTCATTTTCTGGAACGAGGACAAGTACATCACTCGTGAACTGAAGAAGCGCAGTGAGGGGTACAGTTCGAAACCCACTCCCTCGTCGGACTATAACAAACCGGGAAACCCAAAGTTAATGGATTTTGACGATCGTGCCTTTGGGTGGTTTGGCTTGAGTTTCTCACAAATGGGACGACACAATGAACGCAATGCGATGGCGGCCTATCTGGCTACAAAGGAGGCTGGTGTTCCCGAGGATTTAATTCGCGAATGTTTAAAAAGTTTCCCTGGCGTGGAACATCGCTTAGAGCGTGTGGCGGAGAAGGATGGTGTCCTGTATATAAACGATTCCAAGGCCACCAATGTCGACGCTTGCTACGTGGCACTTCAGGCGATGGACCGACCTACCGTGCTTATAGTCGGAGGTCGTGATAAAGGCAACGACTACACCACGTTGCTGGACATCATTCGTGAGAAATGTTCTGCGTTGGTATATCTTGGAGCCGACAACCAAAAACTTCACGACTCATTCGACCAACTGGGATTGCCTATTCGCGACACCCATTCAATGAAGGATTGTGTGGCAGCCTGCAAGGAACTGGCCAAAGAGGGAGAAGTGGTGCTGCTCAGTCCCTGTTGTGCCAGTTTCGATCTCTTCCACAACATGGAGGACAGAGGCGAACAATTCAAGGCCGCTGTAAAAGAATTATAAAACAACACAAAATACGAGACAATGAAATTATCAAACATCAACCTAAAAAAGGAGAGTATCTTACAGGGCGATATTGTCGTATGGATGATACTTTTTGTGCTATGCATGATTTCCATCGTGGAGGTGTATAGCGCATCCAGTAACATGTCTTATAAGTCAGGCGCCTATTGGGAACCTATGGTCACCCACACGACATATATCTTCATTGGTATTTTCATAGCATGGTTGGTGCATAAGATGCCTTGCACGATGTTTAAGTTGCTTAGTGTTATAGGCCTTTTTATATCACTCGTTCTGCTTGTTGTAGTGTTGTTCAAGGGAAG